>LNFM01000039.1_pt1 | contig 275650 bp, 270 predicted proteins | sample 596031 | NCBI WGS metagenome assembly LNFM01 (sample SAMN04254537, study PRJNA301005) | activated carbon metagenome | isolation source: dual media filters at the Ann Arbor, Michigan drinking water treatment plant | place: USA: Ann Arbor | reverse complement strand
CGGCGCGGTTCAGCAGCGGCTTGTCGGGGGAGCCGTTGAGTTCGCCCCAGCTCTGAGGATCGATGCCATCGACGAACAGGTTGGGGTCGAAGCCCGGCTTGCTGACCAGCGCCAGCACGCCGCCGTTGCGCGGATCGATCGCGACCAGCGCGCCGCGGCGGTCGCCGAAGGCGTTGTAGGCGATTTCCTGCAACCGGGCATCGAGGTTGAGCACCAGGTTGTTGCCGGACACCGGGGGTGTGCGCGACAGCACGCGCACCGCGCGGCCGCCGGAATCGACCTCGACCTCCTCGACGCCGGTGGTTCCGTGCAGGGCTGTCTCGTAACTCTGCTCGAGGCCGGTTTTGCCGATGTAGTCGCTGCCGCGGTAATTCGCGAGCCGGCCGTCTTTTTCGAGCTTCTCGATTTCGCGCTGGTTGATGCGGCCGATGTGGCCGACGACATGGGAAAAAATCTCGCCCTGCGGGTACTGGCGGAACAGGCGCGCCTTGGCCTCGACGCCGGGAAAGCGGTAGCGATTCACCGCGAATCGGGCAATCTCCTCGTCCGAGAGCCGGGTACGGATGGGCAGGCTTTCGAAACGTTTGCTTTCCTCGAGCAGTTTGCGGAATCGCCGGCGGTCCCGCGGCGTGATTTCGACGATGCCGGCAAGTTCGTCGATGGTGGCTTCAAGATTGCCGGCCTTGCTGGGCGTGATTTCCAGCGTATAGGCCGAGTAATTGTGCGCAAGCAGCACGCCGTTGCGGTCGACGATGACGCCGCGGTGGGGTGCGATCGGCAGCACCGAAATGCGGTTGGCTTCGGCAAGTGTGCTGTAGTGGCTGTGCCGGACGACCTGCAGGTAGGCGAAACGCGTGAACAGCAGGCCGAAGAGCACGAGAACGAACACACCGAGCAGCGCCAGTCGTCCGCGGAATCGCTGCAGCTCCCGTTCCGAATCCCGGATTTCGATGCCGGGATTGATCGACAGGTCAGACACGGTCGGGATCGGGGCGCGGACGTTGCGGCAGCTTCAGCAGGTAATACAGGGCCGGCCACAGCGCTGCACCGGTGAAGCTGCCGAGGAAGTAGGCGTAGCCCGGGAAGTCCGAGCCGGACAGCGCGCGCACCAGCAGCACGACGAGGTCGGTGAACAGCAGCAGCGGGATGACGTGCAGGATCTGCGGCGCCAGCGAGAAACGCCGCACGCGGCGGTGCAGTGCAATCCCGGCAAAGGCGAGGATGCTGTAGGCCAGGGCGTGCTGACCGAACAGGCTGCCCTCGGCGATGTCCATCAGCAGTCCCAGGCCCCAGGCCGCGAGGAAGCCGATCTTGCGCGGTTCCTCGATGCACCAGTAGAGGACCACCAGCGCGACGAAGTCCGGCACCAGCCAGGCACCCCATCCCGACCACGGCAGCAGGTTTGCGAGCAGCGCGGCCACCAGGGTCAGGATGATGAAGCCGGGTTTGACTGGCAGCAGCAGTTCCTGGGGTGTCATCGGACGCGCAGCCATCAGGTTTTCCCTTTTTTCTTTTTGGGTGCCGGCTCGTCGGGTTTGTCCTGCGGCCGCTCCGGCAGACCGGGTTGCGGCCCGAGCACCAGGACCTGGGTGCCGGTGTTGGGGCCGGCAAGGGGTTTGCAGGTGATGCCGGCGAACAGGTAGGCGGTGTTGCGCTCGACCTGGGTGACTTCGGCCACCGGCAGTCCCGGTGGATAGGCGCCGTCGATGCCCGAAGTCACCAGACGGTCGCCGATCTGGAAATCCGCAGTCAGGGGTATGAAACGCAGCTCCAGCCGTCCGTCGTCGCCGGTGCCGGCCAGCACCGCGCGCAATCCCGTGCGCACATTGAGCACCGGCACCAGCTGTCCCTTGTCGGTGATCAGCGTGACTTCCGACAGCCAGGGATAGACCCGGGTCACCTGGCCGATGATGCCGATGTGGTCGGCTACCGGGCGTCCGGCCTCGATGCCGCCCTGCAGTCCCCGGTCGATCATCACCTTGCGCGAAAAGGGATCCCGAGCGGCGTAGAGTATTTCCGCGGCGACCGAAGGCACGGCGACACTTTCGCGGACACCGAGCAGGCCGCGCAGGCGGGCGTTTTCTTCCTGCATCGCGGTGGTGCGCTGGGCGGCCATCGCGAGTTCAAGGTTTTTCGACGACAGCTCCTGGTTGTCCCGGCGCAGCGCGGCGTGGGTGACGAAAAAGTCGGCGATGCGCGCGCCCATTGCCGCAGGCGCCGCGGCAATGCGCTGCAGGGGATAGATGATCACGCCGACGGCCTGGCGCAGCGGCGTCAGGTAGTTGAAACGTGCGTCGGCGATCAGCAGCACCGTGGACAGCAGCGCGGAAATCATCAGGCGTGCGAGCGGTGTGAGTCCGGTGCGGAACAGCGGTGGTGTCGTGTGTTCCATGAGGCGTTACGCGGTGAGCGGAAACGCCGCCGGCCCGTCTTCGCCGCCGTTGAAGGCCGGGGAGCGAAGGCGGGCCGGCGGGAAATGCATCAGTCGTTGGCGAAGATGCTGCCGAGGTGTTCGAGTTTCTCCAGCGCCTTGCCCGAGCCGCGCACGACGCAGGTCAGCGGGTCTTCGGCGATGATCACCGGCAGGCCGGTTTCCTCCATCAGCAGGCGGTCGATGTCGCGCAGCAAGGCGCCACCGCCGGTGAGCACCATGCCCTTCTCGGCGATGTCGGCGGCGAGTTCAGGCGGGGTCTGTTCCAGTGCGGATTTCACCGCGGAGACGATGCTGTTCAGCGGGTCGGTCAGTGCTTCGAGGATTTCATTGCTGGAAATGGTGAAGCTGCGCGGGATGCCTTCGGCGAGGTTGCGGCCTTTGACCTCCTTTTCGCGCACTTCGGAGCCGGGGAAGGCGGAGCCGATTTCCTTCTTGATCAGCTCAGCATGCCGTAGTTGCGGCGGATGTAGTTGATGATCGCCTCGTCGAACTTGTCGCCGCCGACGCGCACCGAACCCTTGTAGACCAGGCCGCCCAACGCGATCACGCCGACTTCGGTGGTGCCGCCGCCGATGTCGACGACCATCGAGCCGGTGGCTTCGCCCACCGGCAGATCGGCACCGATCGCCGCGGCCATCGGTTCTTCGATCAGGTACACGCGCGAGGCGCCGGCACCGATCGCCGCGTCGCGGATCGCGCGGCGCTCGACCTGGGTCGAGCCGCAGGGCACGCAGATGATGATGCGCGGGCTGGGAGAGAAAAACTTGCTGCGGTGTACGCGCTTGATGAACTGCTTGATCATCTGCTCGGTGATGATGAAGTCGGCAATCACGCCGTCCTTCATCGGCCGGATCGCAGTGATGTTGCCGGGCGTGCGGCCGAGCATCTGCTTGGCGGCGAGGCCGACTTCCTGAATCACTTTCTTGCCGTTGGGACCGCCTTCCTGGCGGATGGCCACCACCGAAGGTTCGTCGAGGACGATACCTTTGCCTCGCACATAGATCAGGGTGTTCGCGGTGCCGAGATCGATGGCCAGATCATCGTTAAAGTAACCACTCAGAAAACCGAACATAGACTCTTTCTTTTCTGCGAATTTGGGGCCGAATTCGCGACCGGTTCAGGGCCGGATTCGGGGTCGGAATCAGGTACTTGGCACATGTTTTCAATGCGCCTTCCGAGGCCCCGGTATGATACCCTACGCAGCCCCTGTTTCAGCGTCTGATTTTTAACGATTTTCACTCACCCTCTGCTGCCATGGCCCTCAATCTTGACGACGTGCGACGTGCCGCCCATCTGGCGCGGATCGCCATTGATGACGCCGAAGCGGAGGCGACGCTGGCGCAACTGACCCGTGTCTTCGGCATGATCGAAGAGATGCAGGCCGTTGATGTGTCGGGCATCAAGCCGATGTCGCATGCGCAGGACCTGGCGCTGCGGTTGCGCGAGGACAAGGTCACCGAGCCGAACCAGCGCGAGCTGTTTCAGTCGGTGGCGCCGGAAACCGATGCCGGGTTGTACCTGGTGCCCAAGGTCATCGAATAACGCCGTCCTTCCGGGCTTGCGGCGAAGCTGCAACGCCGCGTCCCCTTGCCGTCATGTCCAATGCCACCGTCAAAGAACTGTCCGAACTGCTGGCCCGCAAGGCCTGTTCCAGTGTGGAGTTGTCTCATGATTTTATCAATAAAATCAATGAGTTAAATAATTCACTGGGTTGTTACATCACGGTTGATGCCGAACGCACGCTGGCGCAGGCGAAAGCAGCCGATGCGCGGCGAGCGGCGGGTGATGCCGGGGCGCTGACCGGTGTGCCGCTGGCACACAAGGACATCTTCTGCACCAAGGGCTGGCTCACCACCTGCGGCTCGAAAATGCTCGGCAATTTTGTCGCGCCATACGACGCTCATGTCGTTGAGCGCTGCGCGGCCGAAGGCATGGTCACGCTGGGCAAGACCAACATGGATGAGTTCGCGATGGGCTCGTCGAACGAGACTTCGCATTTTGGTCCGGTGCGTAATCCCTGGGATCCGCAGCGTGTGCCCGGCGGCAGCTCCGGCGGTTCGGCCGCGGCGGTGGCGGCACGCCTCGCACCCGCCGCCACCGGCACCGATACCGGCGGTTCGATCCGCCAGCCGGCGGCGCTCACCGGCATCTGCGGCCTGAAGCCGACCTACGGGCTGGTTTCGCGCTACGGCATGATTGCCTTTGCCTCGAGTCTCGACCAGGCGGGCCCGATGGCGCGTACCGCCGAAGACCTCGGCCTGCTGCTCAATGTGATGGCCGGCCACGATGCCCGCGACTCGACCAGCCTGCAGCGCCCGGCCGAAGACTACAACCGTGACCTCGCAAAACCGCTGAAAGGCCTGCGCATCGGCCTGCCGAAGGAATTTTTCGGTGCCGGCATGTCCGCCGACGTGCAGAAGGCGACCGATGCCGCGATTGCCGAATGTAAAAAACTCGGTGCGGTGCCGGTGGAGGTCAGCCTGCCCAATATGGGTCTGTCGGTGCCGGTGTATTACGTGCTGGCGCCAGCGGAAGCCTCGAGCAACCTGTCGCGTTTCGACGGTGTGCGTTATGGCCATCGCGCCGCCGAATACGGCGACCTGCTCGACATGTACAAGCGCAGCCGCGCTGAAGGTTTCGGCGCCGAGGTGAAGCGCCGCATCCTGATCGGCACCTATGTGCTGTCGCATGGCTACTACGATGCCTATTACATCCGCGCGCAGAAACTGCGCCGGCTGATTGCCCGGGATTTTGTCGAGGCATTCAAAACCTGCGATGTCATCCTCGGGCCGACCAGCCCGACCACCGCCTTCAAGTTCGGTGAAAAAAGCGCCGACCCGGTGCAGATGTATCTGTCGGACATCTACACCATTGCGGTCAACCTCGCCGGCCTGCCCGGGATGTCGATCCCCTGCGGTTTCGGCGATGGTGGCCTGCCGGTGGGACTGCAGATCATCGGCAACTATTTCGACGAGGCGCGCATGCTCAATGTCGCGCACCAGTATCAGCTGGCCACCGACTGGCACCGGAAGGCGCCGGGAGGCGTGCAGTCATGAATGATGAGTGATGAGCGATGAGTGCTAAATGGGAGGTGGTGATCGGGCTGGAGACCCATGCGCAGTTGTCGACCGCCTCGAAGATTTTTTCCGGTGCCCCGACGGCCTTCGGCGCCGAGCCGAACACCCAGGCCTGTGGCGTCGATATCGCGCTGCCCGGCGTGCTGCCGGTGCTCAACACCGGCGCGGTGGAACGCGCGATCCGTTTCGGCCTCGCGGTTGGCGCGAAGATCAACTCGCCGTCGATTTTTGCGCGCAAGAATTATTTCTACCCCGACCTGCCCAAGGGCTACCAGATCAGCCAGTACGAAAAGCCGATCGTCGAGGGCGGCACGCTGACCATCCAGGTCGGCGAGTCCGAAAAGACCGTGCGGCTGACCCGCGCCCATCTTGAGGAAGACGCCGGCAAGTCACTGCACGAGGATTTCAGCGGCCGCAGCGGCATTGACCTGAACCGTGCCGGCACGCCGCTGCTGGAGATCGTGTCCGAGCCCGACATGCGTTCAGCCGAGGAGGCTGTGGCTTATGCCAGGACGCTGCATACGCTGGTGCGCTGGATCGACGTCTGCGACGGCAACATGCAGGAGGGTTCATTCCGCTGTGACGCCAATGTGTCGGTGCGGCTGTTGGGCTCGAAGGAGTTCGGTACGCGCCGTGAAATCAAGAATCTGAACAGCTTCCGCTTTTTGCAGCAGGCGATCGATTACGAAGTGCAGTGGCAGATCAGTGAAATCGAGGATGGCCGCAAAATCCAGCAGGCCACCGTGCTGTTTGATCCCGATTCCGGCGAGACGCGGATGATGCGCACCAAGGAAGACGCGCATGATTACCGTTACTTTCCCGATCCGGACCTGTTGCCGCTGGAAGTCAGCGCAGAGCGGCTGGCTGCGGTGCGCGCGGCGATGCCGGAATTACCAGAGGCACGCCGATCACGTTACATGAAAGAGTATTTGCTATCGTCGTATGACGCTAGCCTCATAACGCAGTCTCGTGAATGGTCGGAATATTTTGAGCTAGCTTTTCAGGTGTTGAATGCGGACGACAAAATGGTTGCCGCAAAACATGTTGTTAATTGGATGAGTGGCGAGCTTGCTGCTTATTTGAACCGCCAGGAAATAGACATTACACGGTCGGTTGTTTCTGCGCCTGCGCTTGGCATGTTGCTCAAGCGAAACGCCGACGGCACGCTGAACAATAAAATGACTAAAGAAGTTTTCGCCGCAATGTGTGCTGGCGAGCAAGGTGGTGATCCAGACGCCATCATCGCCGCCAGAGGCCTGAAACAGATTTCAGACAGCGGCGAGATCGAGAAAATCGTCGATCAGGTGCTCGCCGCCAACGCCCAGCAGGTGGCCGACTTCAGGGCGGGCAGGGAAAAGGCCTTCAATTCACTGGTTGGCCAGGCAATGAAGGCGACCAAGGGCAAGGCCAATCCGCAGCAGGTCAACGAGATCCTGCGGCGCAAGCTCTCGGGCTGATTTACCGGCAGGAATTCCAGGCTGATCCGGCGGCGGCGTTATTTCTTTGCGGCCGCTGCGGCGGGCGGCTGTGGCGCCGCGCTGCCTTTGAGCTCGATGAAGCGCGCCTTCTGTTCGGCGTAACGCTTGCTGATGTCTTCCTTGTCTTTCAGCTTTTCGGCGATCCGAGCATCGATGCGCTTTTTCTCCTCGCCGGCGCGCGTCAGCTCGTCGAGCAGGTTGGGCGAAGGCTTGCCGCCTTTTGCCGCGAACTCATAACGTTTCTGTGCGGTTGCCAGTGCCTCGCTGGCACCTTTCTGCGACACGCTGAGCTGCTGGATCTGCAGGTCCACCACCTGAAGTTCGCGGTCACGGCGCAAATCAATTTCTTTTTCCGAGGTATAGGTGTTCATCAGCGCAGAGTCGAGGCGGCGCTGCTCCGCGATCCTGCGGTCTTCCTCGGCTTTCTGCGCCGCCTTGCGCTCGGCTTCCTCCTTCTGCCGCGCCGCCTCCTCGGCAGAGACGTTGGTCTTGCGCGGGATGCCCTGGCTGTCGAGCTGGCGCGACTGGTTTTGCTGGAATTCAGGCGGCACACGGTCACCACAGCCGACAACCTTGCCGTTCTTGTCATTCCAGCAAACGATTTTCTGTGCGTTTGCCGCGGGCAGCGCAAAAACCAGGCCGCCGGCCATCACCAGCGCGGCACAACCCATCCCGCCATTTTTCAACCAATCAGCCATTCTTGACTCCGTACTGTTTGCGATAGGCGGCGACCGCTTCAAGCTGCTGCGCCATGCCCTGTTCCTGTTCGAGAAATGACAGCAGATCGTCCAGTGTGGCGATGCTCACCACCGGGATGCCGTAAAGCTGTGTGACCTCCTGCGTCGCCGACAGTTCACCGCTGCCGCGTTCCATGCGGTCGAGCGCGATCAGCACGCCGGCCGGGGTCGCGCTGGCGGCGCGGATCAGGTTCACCGACTCGCGCACCGAGGTGCCGGCGGAGATGACGTCATCGACGATCAATACACGGCCGGCGAGGGCCGCGCCGACAGTGTTGCCGCCTTCGCCATGGTCCTTGGCTTCCTTGCGGTTGTAGCTGAATGGTACGTTGACATTGTTCTCGGCGAGGGCAATGGCCACCGCCGAGACCAGCGGGATGCCCTTGTATGCCGGACCGAACAGCAGGTCGAAGGGCAGGCCGGTCGCGGCGATGGCTTTGGCGTAGAATCGTGACAGCTCGCGCAGCGAACGGCCATCGCAGAACAGCCCGGCGTTGAAAAAATACGGTGAAAGGCGCCCGGCCTTGGTCTTGAATTCGCCGAACAGCAATACCCGGGTCTCGATGGCGAAGCGGATGAACTCGTGACGGAAGCTGGCGGCCATGATCGGCGGAAGTGGCGACGGCAGGTGCCGGGCGCGGATTAGAAACGATGAAAATTATAACCCTGAATCTCAACGGCATACGCTCGGCTTCACGCAAAGGTTTCCTGGAATGGCTGCCGAAGCAGCGTGCCGACGTGATCTGCGTGCAGGAACTCAAGGCCCAGGCCGCGGACATGACCGACGAGCTGCTGGCACCTGCGGGTTACCACGGACACTTCCATTACGCCGAGAAAAAGGGCTATAGCGGTGTCGGCATTTACAGCCGTGAAAAGCCGGTGAAGGTTGCGGCGGGCTTCGGTGTCGCCGAATTTGATGCCGAGGGCCGCTTTATGCGCACCGATTTCGGCAAGCTGAGCGTGATTTCACTGTATCTGCCCTCGGGTTCCAGCGGCGAACACCGCCAGGCCTCGAAATTCCGTTTTCTCGACGCTTTCTATCCGCTGATGGAGCGCCTGCGCAAATCCGGTCGCGAAATCGTGCTTTGCGGCGACTGGAATATCGCTCACCGCGAAATCGACCTGAAAAACTGGAAGGGCAATCTGAAGAACTCGGGTTTCCTGCCCGAGGAGCGGGCATGGATGACCCGGGTGTTTGATGAGCTGGGCTGGGTTGATGTCTACCGCCAGTTGCATCCCGAGGCCACCGGAGAGGCCTATACCTGGTGGTCTAACCGCGGTGAGGCCTGGGCAAAGAACGTCGGCTGGCGTATCGACTACCAGATTGCCACGCCCGGTCTCGCGGCGCAGGCGAAGCGCGCTGCGGTCTACAAGACCGAGCGCTTTTCCGACCACGCGCCGTTGATCATCGAATACCGCTGAAGCCCTTGGAACAAGCCAAGCCAGGCTGGTCGGAAACCCTGCGCGCCGTTGTCAGCGGGCGCATGCTGGTGGCGCTGCTGATGGGTTTTTCCTCGGGAATGCCGCTTCTGCTCACCGGCTCGGTGCTGCAGGCCTGGCTCAAGGATGGTGGTGTTGACCTGAAGCAGATCGGTTTTTTTGCGCTGATCGGGTTGCCGTACACCCTCAAATTCCTGTGGGCACCGCTGTTCGACCGTTATGTGCTGCCGCTGGGCCGCCGCCGCGGCTGGCTGTTGCTGATGCAGCTGGCGGTTGCTGCGGCGCTGCTGCTGCTCGCCACAGCCGAACCTTCGCCGGAGCGGCTGGCGCTGCTTGCCGCCGCCGGTTTCCTGGTGGCGCTGTTTTCGGCTTCGCAGGACATTGTTGTTGATGCCTACCGCCGTGAAAGCCTTGCCGAGGCCGAGCTCGGCCTGGGTTCGGCCCTGTATGTGAACGGCTACCGGGTCGGCATGCTGCTTGCCGGTGGTGGAGGGTTGATCCTCGCCGACTGGCTGTCCTTTGCCGCGATGTACCGGATCATGGCGCTGGCGATGGCGGCCTGTGTGGTGGTCACGCTGTGTGCGCCGGAGCCCGAGGCGCCGGAGAACCGGCCGCGCACGCTGCGAGACGCGGTGGTGCTGCCCTTTCTCGACTATTTCACGCGTGACGGCGCCTGGCTGATCCTTGCCTTCATCCTGCTGTACAAGGTGGGCGATACGATGGCTTCGGCGATGACCGTGCCGTTCTATCTCGACCTCGGTTACAGCAAGACCGAAATCGGCGCGGTGGTGAAACTCTTTGGTTTCTGGGCGACGATCGCCGGCGGCACGCTCGGCGGCATCTGGATACTGCGCATCGGCATGCACCGCGCGCTGTGGTGGTTCGGCATCGGGCAGATGATATCGACGCTGGGTTTTGTCGTGCTGTCCCGATTGCCGCCTTCGGAGCTGGCGCTGGGGGCGGTGGTGGCGGTGGAGAATTTCACTGCCGGCCTCGGCACTGCCGCGTTTGTCGGTTTCATGGCTGCACTGACCGACCGCCGTTTCACCGCCACCCAGTACGCCCTGCTTTCCAGCCTGATGGGTGTGCCGCGGGTACTGCTGGCCGCGCCCACCGGCTGGCTGGCGCAGTCATTGGGCTGGTCGGGTTTTTTCCTGCTGTGCGCGGTGATCGCGCTGCCGGGTCTGTTGCTGCTGCGCTGGGTGACCCGGCTTTCCGCGACAGCGCAGGCCCAGACTCAGGTCGTGAACTGATAGATCGCCAGTTCGCCGAAGAGGTTCGCGCGGTGTGTGACCGGTTCGCTGCCGGTGAGTACGGTGCGGCCGGTGATGCGGATGCCGCGCCCGGCGCAGAAATCCTCAAAATCACGGATCGTGCACAAATGTATGTTTGGCGTGTCGAACCAGGCGTACGGCAGATTTTTCGATAACGGCATCCGCCCGCCAAGTACGCGCAGGCGGTTTTTCCAGTAGCCGAAGTTGGGAAAGGTGACGATGCCGGCACGGCCGACGCGCAGCATCTCGCGCACGATGTGTTCGGTGTTGCGCATGGCCTGCAGCGTCTGTGACAGCAGCACGAAATCGAAGGAGTGATCGTCGAAATCGGACAGTCCGCGTTCGAGGTCGCTCTGGATCACCTGCACGCCGTTGCGCACACAGGCGAGCACATTGCCATCGTTGATGTCTACACCGTAGCCGGTGACCGCGCGCTGCTCCTGCAGGAAGCGCAGCAGCGTGCCGTCGCCGCAGCCGAGGTCGAGCACATGCGCGCCCCGCGGAATCCAGGCTGCGATGGCGTCGAAGTCAGGGCGGCCGGTGCCGTCTGCTTTTATCGCACTGATTGCGTTCATGGCGCAACCTCCGCATGGATGCGCTCGAAATAGGCGCCGATCAAGCCGTGGTAACGCGGGTCATCGAGCAGGAAGGCGTCGTGGCCGTGAGGTGCGTCGATTTCGGCATAACTGACCCGCGCGCGGTTTTTCAGGAGCGCATGCACGATCTCGTGGGACCGTTCCGGCGAGAAGCGCCAGTCGGTGCTGAACGACACCACCAGCACGCCGGCCTGCACCGGCTTCAGCGCCGCAGCGAGGTTGCCGCCATGTTCGAGCGCCGGATCGAAGTAATCCAGCGCCCGGGTGATGCGCAGGTAGGTGTTGGCATCGAAATAATCGGCGAACTTGTTGCCCTGGTGGCGCAGGTAGGACTCGATCTGGAATTCGGTGTCGAAGGTATAGCCGACGCGCCCGTTTTTCAGCTGCCGGCCGAACTTGTGCGCCATCTCGTCGTCGGACAGATAGGTGATGTGGCCGACCATACGCGCCACGCGCAGGCCGCGCTTGGGCGCGGTGCCCTTTTCGCGGTAATTGCCATCGTTGAAATCGGGATCGGTGATGATCGCCTGGCGTGCGACTTCGTTGAAGGCGATGTTCTGCGCCGACAGGCTGGGGGTGCAGGCGATGATGACGCTGTGGCGCAGGCGTTCCGGGTAACGGGTGGCCCAGGCCAGGGCCTGCATCGCGCCGAGGCTGCCGCCCATCACCGCGGCAAAACGGGTGATTCCCAGATGGTTGGCAAGGTGCTGCTGTGCATCGACCCAGTCCTCGACCGTGACCAGCGGAAAGTCACCGCCCCAGGCACGACCGGACTGCGGGTTGATGCTGAGCGGCCCGGTCGAGCCGTGGCAGCCGCCGATGTTGTTGACGCCGATCACAAAAAATCGACGGGTATCGACCGGTTTTCCGGGGCCGATCATGTTCTCCCACCAGCCGGTATTGCCCGGCTCATCGGCGTAATGGCCGGCGACGTGGTGTGAGGCATTCAGCGCATGGCAGATCAGCACCGCATTGGAGCGTTCGGCGTTGAGCGTGCCGTAGGTTTCGTAAACCAGCTCAAAGCCGTCAAGCTCGCGGCCGCAGCGCAGGGGCAACGGCACGTCGAAGCGGGCGGTCTGCGGCGTTACGGCGCCGACCGATGCGGCGGCGCTGATGGCGGATGAAGTGGATGGCGTGGACATAAAAAAACCCCGCAGCCTGCGCTCCGGGGTTTCGAGAATTTCGTCGTCTCTTTAGCCGGATTTATTACGCGCCCGCAAGCTGATCTCAAATCGGCGCGACAACAGTGCTGCACATTACCTGTGCTCCGGGTGCTTGTCAAACCACGGGGACCGGCAATCAGTGGTTGATTTTTTCGAGCAGGCTTTTCAGTTTGGCCGGTTCGGTGGCGCGCAGCATGCGCCGGCCGATCGGGCGGATGTCCTCGAGACTGGTTTTCAGTACGCGTTGCTTGACGTCGAGCAGATGCGCCGAATGCATCGAGAAGCGGCGCAGCCCGAGCGCGAGCAGCAGCCGGGTCAGTGCAAGATCGCCGGCCATCTCGCCGCAGACGGCGACCGGTATTTTTGCCCTGGAGGCGGCATCAAAGACATGGGCCAGCACTGTCAGTATCGCAGGATGCAGCGGATCGTAGAGGTGGGCGACCGTGTCGTCGGTGCGGTCAATGGCGAGCATGTACTGGATCAGATCATTGGTGCCCACCGACAGAAAGTCCAGGCGTTTGGTGAGCAGGCCCAGCGCCAGCGCGGCAGCAGGAATTTCCACCATGCCGCCGACCGGTATCGCACGGTCGTAGGCAATACCTTCGTCATCCAGGCTGCGTTTGGCCTGTTCGATCAGCAGCAGTGCCTGTTCGACCTCTGTGGCGTTCATCAGCATCGGAATCAGTATTTGCATGCGGCCGTAGGTCGAGGCACGCAGCATCGCCCGCAGCTGGGTGATAAAACGTTTGGGTTCGGTCAGGCAGAGCCGGATCGCGCGCAGCCCCAGAGCCGGATTCGGCGAGGCCCTTGCGGAGTCGTCGATCTGCTTGTCGGCGCCGAGATCGTAGGTGCGGATGGTCACCGGTCGCCCTTCCATGTCCTGCACCACCTGGCGGTAAGCTTCGAACTGCTCGTCTTCATCCGGCAGTTCAGGCCTGTTCAGGAACAGGAATTCGGTGCGGAACAGGCCAATGCCGGCGGCACCGTTTTCGCGGGCGAGTGCTACGTCTCCCGGCAGTTCGATGTTGGCATGCAGCTCGACATCGATGCCGTCAAGGGTGCGCGCCGGGGTGTCGCGCAGGCGCTTGAGTTTCTGCCGTTCCAGCCCGAATTCGCGCTGGCGCAACTGGTATTCGGCGAGGACCTGCGGATCGGGATCGACAATCAGCACGCCTTCGGAACCATCGACGATGACGATCTCGTTCTCGCGCACCATCTGCCGCGCGTGGTGCAGTGCGACGATGCAGGGGATGTTCAGGCTGCGCGCGACAATCGCGGTGTGCGACGTCGCGCCGCCCAAGTCGGTGACGAAGCTGGCGAACCGGTGCTGCTTGAACAGCACCACGTCGGCCGGTGAGAGGTCGTGGGCGACCAGCACCAGGTTCTCTTCGGAGTCGCCTACGGGCGGGGGTACATAACCAGGTTGTCCGGACAGCGCCTTCATCACCCGTTCGGCGACCTGCAGCACGTCGGCGCGGCGCTCGCGCAGGTAGGCGTCCTCAATTGCCTCGAATTGCTGCAGCAATGCGTCGGTCTGGGTCTGCAGTGCCCATTCGGCATTGCAGCGCTCGTTCTCGATGATGCCGCGCGGCTCGCCTGACAGGGTCGAGTCGTCGAGAATCATCAGGTGCAGGTCGATGAACGCGGTGAATTCGGCGGGGGCCCCTGCCGGTACTGCGCCGCGCAACTGGCCGAGTTCATCACGAACGGTATTGATCGCGAGGTCGAAACGCGCAATTTCCTCGGTGATCTGTTCGGGCGGAATCTCGTAATGCGCCACTTCCAGCCTGGTGTGGGAAACCAGATGGGCGCGGCCTATGGCGATGCCGCCGGAAACGCCGATGCCGTGGATGGTGAAACTCATGACGGCAGTGATGAACTATGAGTGATGAGTGATGAGCCTAGAGTGGGGAATTAATACCACGTACTGTATATCGTCGCCAGCGCTCCGCGCTGCTTCGCTTCAGGTGTGCCCTTGTCATCACTCAGCGTTCATCCCCGCTTTTTACTCTCCTTCGCCGAAGCGCTCGGCGATCAGCGTCGTCAGTGCAGTCATCGCCTCAACCTCGTCGGGGCCGTCGGTCTCGATGGTGACCGTCGAGCCCTTGGCCGCGGCAAGCATCATCACACCCATGATGCTCTTGGCATTGACCCTGCGGCCGTTGCGGGTGAGCCATACCGCGCTCGCATAATTGCCGGCGGTCTGAGTCAATTTCGCCGAGGCCCGGGCGTGCAGCCCGAGCTTGTTGATGATCTCAGCGTCCTGTTGCAGCATTTTGAATGGTGGTGAAAACCGGTGGTACTCGCAGCACGCCTTCACAACCGCCGCTGATGGCCTTGGTCACCATCATGGTCATTGATTTGTCACGGTAGGTCAGTGCCCGGATCAGCATCGGCAGGTTGACCCCGGCGATGGCTTCGATGCGGCCGGGAATCACCAGTTTGGCTGCGATGTTCGACGGCGAGCCGCCGTACATGTCGGTGAGCACCAGCACGCCATCGCCATCATCAAGCTCTTTGATCATCTTGCCCGCCTGAGGTACCAGCAGCACCGGGTCATCCTGTGCGGTGACGCCGATCTGGCGCAGCCGGGGCGGGCGTTTGTTGAGCATGTGGCTGGCACAGTGAATCAGGCTTTCGCCGAGGGTGCCGTGGCTGATGATGAGGATGCCGATCATGTGTGGCTTGAGGCAGTCACAAAAGCGCCATACTCTACGCCCGCCCTTGCTGCCCCGCAACATTCAGTCTGCCGCCCGTCGGGTTAGACTGATTTTTCCAATGTATTCAATAACATAGCGGCAACATCAAAGCCGGATTGCCGGCTGATTTCCTGGAAGCATGTGGGGCTGGTGACATTGACCTCGGTGAGGTTGTCGCCGATCACGTCGAGTCCGACCAGCAGCAGGCCGGCTTCCATCAGCTGTGGACCCAGGGTTGTGGCGATTTCGCGGTCACGGGCGGTCAGCGGACGTGCGACACCGGTACCGCCGGCTGCAAGGTTGCCGCGGGTTTCGCCGGGCTGCGGGATGCGGGCGAGGCAGAACGGCACCGGTTCGCCGCCGATCACCAGCACGCGTTTGTCGCCTTCGCTGATCCCCGGCAGGTAGCGCTGGGCCATGATGGTGCGGCTGCCCAGCGCGGTCAGGGTTTCGATGATCACGCTGGTGTTGGGGTCGTTCGTGCGCACGCGGAATACCGAGGAACCACCCATGCCGTCGAGCGGCTTGAGGATGATGTCGCCGTGCTCGGCGATAAATCCGCGCAGCAGGTCCTCGCGGCGCGTCACCAGCGTCGGCGCGGTGAACTGCGCGAAGCGGGCGATCGCCATTTTTTCGTTGAAGTCGCGGATCGCGCGCGGCCGGTTGAACACCTTGGCACCACGGCCCTCGGCGATCTCCAGCAGGTAGGTGCTGTAGACATACTCCATGTCGAAGGGCGGATCCTTGCGCATCAGCACCGCATCGAACTGCTCCAGCGGAGTGTCGCGTGCAGGGTCGCAGCGGTACCAGTTTCCGGTTTCGCCGGTCAGGTGCAGGCGCGCAGCATGGCCAATGACGGACTGTTTGTGCCAGGCCAGGTCCGAGGGTTCAAGGGCAAAGAGCTCATGGCCGCGGCGCGCGGCCTCGCGCATCATCGCGTAGGTTGAATCCTTTTCGAGCTTGAAGCTGTCGAGCGGATCGGCAATGAAGGCGATCTTCATGCCGTGACCGGCGATTCCGTGCGCTCGATTTCGAGGGCCGCCGCGAGCAGTGCCAGGCGCGCGATCACGCCGTAGGCATAAAAACGGTTCGGCGGGCAGCCGGGGTCCCCGGGGTTGGGCAAGGAGCAGGGCTCGGCGAAGGCGAGCGGCACGAACTGCATGCCGGGGGCATTCAGGTTCTGGTCCTTGCCGCGTTCGGTATGCACTCGGTAGAAGCCGCCCACCACAAAATGATCAATCATGTAGACCACCGGCTCGGCGATGGCCTCGCCCACGGTCTCGAAGGTGTAGACACCTTCCTGCACGATGACCTCGTTGACTTCGAGGCCTTCCTTGACCACCGCCATCTTGTTGCGCTGCTTGCGGTTGAGGCCTTTGACCTCCTCCGGGTTCTTAACGGTCATGATGCCCATGCCATAGGTGCCGGCATCGGCCTTGACGATGACAAAAGGGTCTTCCTTGACGCCGTACTCGGCGTATTTTTTGCGGATGTCGCCAAGGATCTCGGAGACATAACCTTCCAGGCATTCCTCGCCCTGGCGCTCGCGGAAATTGATCTTGCCGCAACGCTCGAAATAGGGATTGATCAGCCAGGGATCGATGCCGATCAGTTCGGCGAAGTCGCGCGTGACATCGTCATAGGCGGCGAAGTGCTGCGACTTGCGGCGGGTGGCCCAGCCGGCATGCAGCGGCGGCAGCACGGTCTGTTCGAGGTTCTGCAGAATCGCCGGCACACCGGCGGAGAGGTCGTTGTTGAGCAGCACCACGCAGGGATCCATGTCGCCGACCCTGACCCGGTTGCCTTCGCGTTTCAGCGGCTCCAGGCGCAGAGTCGCGCCGTTGGCCAGCGGCAGGTCCGTTGCTGCGGTGATTTCCGGCAACAGGCTGCCAATGCGCACTTCGACGCCCGCGTGGCGCAGGATGCGCGCCAGGGTTTCGACGTTCTGCAGATAGAACTGGTTGCGGGTGTGGTTTTCCGGCACCAGCGCGATGGCGCGCGCTTCGGGGCAGGCTTTTTCGATGGCCGACATCGCCGCCTGCACACACAGCGGGTGGAAGTCCGGATTCAGGTTGTTGAAGCCGCCCGGGAACAGGTTGGTGTCCACCGGTGCCAGCTTGAAGCCGGCGTTGCGCAGATCCACCGAGCCGTAGAACGGCGCGCTGTGATCCTGCCACTGGCCGCGCAGCCAGCATTCGATTTTGGTGGTGGACGCGAGGATGTGGCTCTCGAGTTCCTGCAGCGGCCCGGTAAGTGCAGTGGTCAGTCGCGGTACGGTCATGGCGCGGATTGTAGCCGATTGCCCTGCCGGCTCCGTGCCGCGGCCCTTGCTCCGCGAAAGGCCAAAAAAAAGCGGGCGCCGTAGCGCCCGCTGGCCTCGGGGAGGACGAGGTATTACATGTGGTAGGCCTTCTCGCCGTGCTCGTTGATGTCGAGGCCTTCGCGCTCGACTTCCTCGGTGACACGCAGGCCGACGATCAGATCGACCACCTTGAAGGCGATCAACGCGACCACGGCAGACCACAGGATGCCGACACCGACACCCCAGAACTGTGCGACGAGCTGGGTGCCCATGTCGAAGTCACCGACCTTGTTCGCAACGTAGTCGTAGACACCGGTGCCGCCCAGCGCCGGCGAGACAAACACGCCGGTGAGGATGGAACCGAGAATGCCGCCGACCGCGTGTACGCCGAACACGTCGAGCGCGTCATCGGCGCCGAGCATGCGCTTCAGGCCATTGACGCCCCACAGGCAGATCACGCCGGCGAGCAGGCCGATGATCAGCGCGCCCATCGGACCGACAAAACCGCAGGCCGGGGTGATTGCAACCAGGCCGGCAACCGAGCCCGAAGCGGCACCAAGCATCGAAGGTTTGCCCTTGAGCATCCACTCGAAGATCATCCACGACATCGTCGCTGCGGCGGTGGCGAGCAGCGTGTTCACCACAGCCAGCGTGGCCACGCCGGTCGCTTCAAGGTTGGAGCCGGCATTGAAGCCGAACCAGCCCACCCACAGCAGCGCGGCACCGACCATGGTCAGCGTCAGGTTGTGCGGGGACATCGCTTCCTTGCCCCAGCCGACGCGTTTGCCAACCAGGTAGGCACCCACCAGGCCGGCGATACCGGCATTGATGTGCACCACGGTGCCGCCGGCGAAGTCGAGCGCACCCTTGGCCCACAGGAAACCGGCGTTGCTGACCACCTTTTCAAGTGATGCGGCATCGGTAATGGCATCCGGACCGTCCCAGTACCAGACCATGTGCGCCATCGGCAGGTAGGCAAAGGTGAACCAGATCAGCACGAACAGCAGCACCGCCGAGAACTTCATGCGTTCGGCAAAGGCACCGACGATCAGTGCCGGAGTGATGCCGGCAAAGGTGGCCTGGAAGGCGATGAACGCGTATTCCGGGATGACCACGCCCTTGCTGAAGGTGGCGCCCACGGACTCGGCGTTAACACCCGACAGGAACAGCTTGTCGAATCCGCCAAAGAACGGGTTACCGCCGGTGAAGGCTACGCTGTAGCCGAAAATCGCCCACAAAACGGTGCACATCGCGAACACGATGTAGACCTGCATCAGCACCGAGAGCGTGTTCTTGGCCCTCACCATGCCGCCGTAAAACAGCGCGAGGCCGGGGATGGTCATCATGATGACCAGTATCGTGGCCACCATCATCCACGCGGTGTCACCCTTGTTGGGGGTGGGCGCCGGAGTGGCGGCGGGAGCGGCTGGTGCTGCGGCGGCGGCCGCGGCGGGCGCAGCCGCAGCGGTCGCGGCGGGTGCTTCAGCCGGTTTGTCCTGGGCCACCGCCGGTGTTCCGGCGAAGCCGAGAACACCAAACAGCGCCAGAGCTGCAATCAGTTTTTTCATTTCATTCTCCAATCAAAGGGCATCGGCGCCGGTTTCGCCGGTGCGGATGCGGATCACCTGCTCAAGTTCGGACACGAAAATCTTGCCGTCGCCGATCTTGCCGGTGTTCGCGGATTTCTCGATGGCCTCGATCACCTGCTCGAGCAGTTCGCTCTTGATCGCCGCCTCGACCTTGATCTTCGGCAGAAAATCCACCACGTACTCCGCGCCGCGATAGAGTTCGGTGTGCCCCTTTTGCCGCCCAAAACCCTTGACCTCGGTGACGGTGATGCCGGTCACGCCGATGGCGGACAGCGCCTCCCTCACTTCGTCGAGCTTGAACGGCTTGATGATTGCCGTAACGAGTTTCATGTTCAGTCCCCGGTTGGTTGGTCCGGCGCCGGGCGCCGGACCTCATGCTTTGTATGGCGTTGACTTGCCTGCGATCAGAACGACTTCGACACGAACATGGTGAAGGTGTCCTTGCCGAGGAAGCGCGATCCGGCATTGGCGGCGTTGGTGTAGTTGGTTTTCTGCGCCTGGCTCATGTCGGTGCCGGTGAAAAAGCCGCCCACGGTGAAGCCCTGGGGCAGGGCGTAGGAAGCGCCAACCTTCCAGTCGTCATAGGACGCGCAGCGGTCGTTCGGGGTGTTGGCGCCGCAGAGGTTGCTGGTGCCCTTGAATTTGGTGATGCCGTAGTGGGCGATCAGCGTCAGCTTGTCAGTGGCCGGGAAGTTCGCGGTCAGGTCAAAGTAGTAGCTGCCTTCACTGTTGTTGACACCAAAGGTTTTCTTTTCGATGCTGTGCGAATACTTGGCGGACAGCCATTTCCAGGTCAGCGCGCCGTAGAGCTCCAGCGTGTCGGCCTTGAACGTGCCGGCATTGACCGCGGTGTTGTGGGTGCCGGGGTAGTAGTACTTGAGCAGGCCCACGTCAAAGCCGAAATCACCGGTGATCGTGCCTTTGAAACCGCCGTAAAAGTCTAGCTCGAGGCTGCTGCTGGTGTAGCCGGTCGCGGCCGGCGAATCGGTCAGCCAGCTCACGTTGGAACCCCAGAGGCCGGCATAGAAGCCGCTGGAATGGCTGTAGTCCATGCCGCCTTGCAAGGCGGGATCCTTGTTGGTTTGGGTCAGGCCGCGGAAGATGTACTGGCTGTAGAGGCCGACGTTACCGGTCAGCGTGTGCGGAGAATCCGCGGCGATGGAAACAGCGGGGGCCAGGGCAGCAGCAACCAGGCCGGCGATCATGGTTTTCTTAAACATGGATTTCCCTTTTCTGTAGTGGCACATGTGCATATAAAGACTGCATATAAAGCAGAGCAGGTACCATGCCAGAATATTTAGTAAATAAAATCAATTACTTAAATGCGAATTCACGGCTGATGGCGTATGGTGATGCACCAAAAGTGCGCGGCGCCCCAAAACGATGCACCAAAGCATGGCGATGCCGCCTCGGCATGATGCGGCAAGGCGGGGCAGGTGATTGGTTACACTGCGGACTTAGAGTGCCCAACAGCATGAAACATGTGTGCGTTACACCAGAATCGGCCCTGACACGAAGCGCGGCGCGGCTCATATCGCGATATGAGCAAGCTGCGCGACAAAGCCAGGGCCCGAATCTTTCTATGATGAGTGGCCGTAACCCGATGATTTCGTTGAGTATTGATGGTCCGTTCAGGGCTGGCGCGATTTTGGCCGGAGGCGTCGTCGCGGTTCTTGTGAATATTCCCGATATTCGCTACGGACCACTCCTTGCCTCCAGCCAAAATCGTGTCAGGGCATCACGCGTTTCATGCGGTTAGGCGCTTTTAAGGAGGCGTAATGAACCCCAAGTTGATGGAAGAACTCGGAGACAGGCTGAGGAACCTGATGGCGCAAGGGCCGGCGGCTGATATCGACCGCAATCTGCGGGCATTGCTCGGCGCCTGGTTTGCCCGGCTCGACTTGGTGAGCCGCGAAGAATTCGACATCCAGCGCGAAGTACTGGCTCGCACCCGCGCCCGGGTCGTTGAGCTGGAGCGCCAGGTCGCCGAGCTTGAGGCAGCGGCTGGCGGCCGCCCGCGCTGAGCCGCGCCAAGGTCAGCCGCGCGGCCGTGGCCGGCGTTAAGCAATGATTGCCTGATCTCAGACTCCCGCCGGATCCGCCTTGTCACTTGCCGTACTTTACAGCCGCGCTTTGTCCGGACTGCATGCGCCGTTGGTCACCGTAGAAGCCCATCTTGGCAACGGTTTGCCCGGCTTCACCATCGTTGGCCTGCCCGAAGCCGAGGTCAAGGAAGCCAAGGATCGGGTGCGCGCCGCGCTGCAGAATGCACGTTTCGAATTTCCGGCGCGGCGCATCACCGTCAATCTGGCGCCCGCCGACCTGCCCAAGGAGTCGGGACGTTTCGACCTGCCGATCGCTCTGGGCATCCTCGCGGCTTCCGGACAGATTCCGTCGCAGATGCTGGCGCGGCATGAGTTCGCCGGTGAACTCGCGCTGACCGGGGAACTGCGTCCGGTACGCGGTGCACTGGCGATGGCTTTGTCGGTGGTTCGTGACGGCCGGGCCTTTGTGTTGCCGGCCACCAATGCCGCCGAAGCCGCATTGGTCGACGGCCTTCAGGTTTTGGCTGCGCCATCGCTGGCTGCGGTTTGCGCACACCTCGCCGGACGCGAGCTGCTGGCCGGCGCGCTGCCGGCGCCGGCGGCATTGCAGCCGGTCTATGCCGATCTTCTCGATGTCAAGGGCCAGGCCCAGGCGAGGCGTGCACTGGAAATTGCCGCAGCCGGTGGTCACAGCCTGCTGATGGTCGGGCCGCCGGGCACCGGCAAGACCATGTTGGCAAAGCGCCTGCCCGGAATCCTGCCGCCGATGAGTGATGACGAGGCGATGGCTTCGGCCGCGGTGCAATCCATCGGCAGCCGCGGTTTCGAGGTTGCGCGCTGGCGGCAGCGGCCGTACCGTGCGCCGCACCACACCGCTTCAGCAGTGGCGCTGGTTGGTGGCGGCGGCAATCCGCGGCCAGGCGAAGTTTCGCTGGCGATGCACGGTGTGCTGTTTCTCGATGAATTGCCCGAGTTCGAGCGCCGTGTACTCGAAGTGCTGCGCGAACCGCTGGAGTCCGGCCGCATCACCATTTCGCGCGCCGCCAACCAGGCGGATTTTCCGGCGCGTTTCCAACTGGTGGCGGCGATGAATCCCTGTCCCTGCGGATTTCTCGGCCACCACAACGGCAAATGCCGCTGCACCCCGGACCAGGTCACGCGTTACCGCGGTCGCATTTCAGGGCCGCTGCTCGACCGCATCGATTTGCAGATCGAAGTGCCGGCGCTGCCCGAGTCCGATCTGTTGCGCCAGGCCGCCGGTGAATCTTCCGATACGGTGCGCGGCCGGGTGACCGAAGCACGGGCCCGCGCGCAGGCGCGCCAGGGCAAGGCCAATGCCATGCTCGAAACCCGCGAGATCGACCGGCATTGCGCGCCGGATGCAGCGGGTGAGGTCCTGCTCAAGCAGGCGGTTGCCCGGCTTGGCCTGTCCGCCCGGGCTTTTCACCGGGTGCTGCGCGTGGCGCGTACCATCGCCGATCTGGCCGGCAGCACAAGTGTTGCCGCGCCGCATGTGGCTGAAGCCATACAATACCGCCACTTCGACCGCCAGCCGGCCTGAGGGCATGGCGCGCAAGGGCATCCGCCCGATCCGCTGCCGCCACAATTATTTCGATGACCGAAAGCCGCACCACCAAAAGCAGGCGGGACAGCCTGCCGATCACCCTGCCCGCGCTGGCAATCATGCTTGCAGCGCTGGCCATGATCGGCCCGTTCACTATCGATACCTATCTGCCGTCGTTTCCGCATATCGCCGCGGAATTTTCGGCGTCTCCGGCACAGTTGCAGCAGACGCTGAGCCTGTACCTGTTCACCACCGCGCTGATGACTCTGTTTCACGGCACGCTGTCCGACTCCTTCGGGCGGCGTCCGGTGATTTTGTGGAGTCTTGCCGCCTACATCGTTGCCTCCGCCGGCTGCGCGCTGGCTGCCGGTCTGCCGCAGTTGCTGTTCTGGCGCGCGGTGCAGGGCCTTGCCGCCGGGGCCGGCATCATCGTCGGCCGTGCGGTGATCCGCGACAGCCTCGAAGGCCACGAAGCGCAGCGCCTGATGTCCTGGGTGACGATGATCTTTGGCATAGCGCCGGCGATCGCTCCGGTGGTCGGCGGCTGGTTGCAGGGCCTTGCCGGCTGGCGCGTGATCTTCTGGTTCCTCGCCGTGTTCGGTACCTGCCTGCTCGCCGCCACCGCCTTGCGCCTGCCCGAAACACACCCGCAATCGGCACGCCAGCCGTTCCGCACCGCGGTGCTGATGCGCAACTATCTGCGGCTGGGCGGTGACCCGAAGCTGGTATTGCTGTGCGTGACCATCGCCTTCAATTTTTCCGGTTTTTTCCTTTATGTCGTGTCCGCGCCGGCGGTGATCTACAACCTGCTGGGTCTGGGTGAAACCGATTTTGCCTGGTTGTTCGTGCCCGGCATTGGCGGCGTGATGATCGGTGCCTACCTGTCAGGGCGTATGGCGCGGGTGATGCCGCCGATGCGCGCAGTGCACATCGGTTATAGGGTGATGTGCGCCGCGGTGCTGTGTAATCTCGCCTACTGCGCGTTGTGGCCGCCGGCACTGCCGTGGACGGTGTTGCCGGTGATGCTCTATACCATCGGCATGTCCTTTGCGATGCCGGGGGCGACGCTGCTCGCACTGGAACTGTTTCCCCAGTTGCGCGGCATGACATCTTCGCTGCAGGGTTTTGCCCACAGCCTGTTTGCCGGCCTCACCGCCGGGCTGGTTTCGCCTCTGGTTTCAGGCAGTGCGCTGACCCTCGCGCTGACGATGGCGGCGCTCCTGGCCTGTGGCTGGGCGACCTGGCTGGCATATCGCAGGGCAGCCGCGAAAAACAGTCCGGAAAAGCCTTGAAACACCATGGCTTCTTGTTGGATGGGCCGGCTGTCAAGGTCACTATTCTGGGTAATTTCCCGGATAACGCCCGCTCAGACGGGTGTTCGTGCCGGGGGGAGGGACGATGAACTTCTACAGCCGCTGGCGTGAACTGTGGGCCAACCGCGCCTTCGAGATTTGCGCGGTAACCGGCTGTGTCGCGCTGATTGCGCTGATTTCAGCTGCCGCCTGGCTGTCGTATCGCGAACACAGCGCGGCTGAACGGGCTTTCCGGCTGCGGCAGGCCAGCAATCTCGCGCTGACCCTCGAGGTGCATGCACGCGACACCATGATCAGCGTCGATGATGCGGCGCGCCGCATCAAGCGGGGCTTCGAGAGCGAGGGCGCGGCGCTCAACCTGCAGCGCCTGATGGGCGAGTTTCGCGACATCACCGACTACATCGCGGTCGCCTCGATTGCGGATGCCCAGGGACGGCTGGTCATGAGCACCCTGCCATTGCCGTCCGCTGTCTCGGTGGCCGACTTGCCGCATTTCCGCGCCCACGTCGAACGCGACAGCGGCGAGCCGTTTTTTGGCAAACCCGTCCAGGGCCGGGTATCGGGCAAGTGGTCTTTCCATGTTTCGCGCCGCATCAACAGGCCTGACGGCGGCTTCGGCGGCATCGCGATCGTCGCCGTCGATTTTTCGTACTGGCAGACGCTGCTGAAGGAGGGTCAGTTTGACGACGGCGCGGTGATCGCTCTGCTCGGGCGTGACGGCATCACCCGCGCGCTGCACGGAGACAGGGGCGCCATCGAGCGCGCACCCGAAACCGACTGGTCTTTCCTGTTGCGCGAGGTTGAGCGCGGCCAAATCCGCGGCAATATCGCTTCCGGCAACGGCAAACACAGCATCTGGTCCTACCGCGCGCTGTCGGGTTATCCGATGGTGGTGGCCGTCGGCCTGCCTGATCTCGACCTTGAGGACCGCCTGGCATCCATCCGTTCGGGCTTGATCGCGGGTGTTTTCGCGTTTGCTTTGCTGGCGGTATTTCTGACCCTTGCCCTGCTGCGCGCGCAGGCACGGCAGCGGGCCTATGCCACCGAGCGCTCCCGGATCTCCGGCGTGCTGCGCCAGAGTGAAGAACGGTTTCGTCTGGCTTTTGACCAGGCTGCGGTCGGGATGGCGTTGCGGCCGATCGGCCAACGCGGTCGTGCATGGCAAAAAGTCAACCGGAAGTTCTGTGATTTCCTGGGCTACAGCGAAGACGAGTTGCTGCAGCTCTCTCCCGCGAAAATCCATGATCCCGAGGAGGAGGTCATCGCGATGCAGGCGGATGCCAGGCTGGCAGCCGGGGAGATCACGATATATGGCCGTGAAAAGCAGTACATCCGCAAGGATGGCCGAAGGGTCTGGGGCCAGGTCACCATCACCGTGCTGCATTACCCGGACGGGCAGCCGGCACAGACGCTGAGCCTGGTCGAGGACATCGATGTGCGCAAACGCGCCGAGGAGGCATTGCAGCAGAGCGAGGAGCGGCTGCGCACGGTGACCGCGCACATCGAGGAAGGGCTGGCGCTGTTCGGGCCCGACGACCGGCTGATCTTTTTCAACGAATCGTACCGGCGCATGCAGCAACTTGGTGTCGACGGACTGGCTCCGGGCATACGCTTCGAGGATATCGCCCGCATCAGGGCGGTCGAGTTGTGCAGCATTGGTGAAATCGATGATGTCGAAGCCTTTGTATCCGCCCGTGTTGCCGCCCACCGCAACCCCAGGGGGGTTGCCATCGAGCGCCGCCGGCGCGATGGCGGTTGCCACCTGATCCGCGAGGTGCGCACCGCCGGCGGTTACACCGCGGTTTCGTTTGTCGATGTCTCGGAGCTGAAACGGCGCGAATCGGCATTGCGCGAAAGCGAGAGCCGGTTCCGTGCCATCTTCGAACATGCCGGCCTCGGCATCACGCTGCGCGACATACGCGACCGGAATTTGCCGTGGCTCGCGGTCAACGACAAGTTCTGCGAAATGACCGGCTACAGTCGTGCCGAGCTGATGGCCATGAGCACCTCGCAACTCAGCGAGCCCACGGACAATCCCGGCTCCGATCAAAGCAATGAACAGATGCGCAGTGGGCAACTTCGCAACTATTCACGAGAAAAACGCATCCGCCGCAAGGATGGTGACTTCATCTGGGCAAGCCTGACCGCGGCCGCGCTGCCCGACGAGGACGGCATCCCGAGCCGCGTTATCGCGATTTACCAGGACATCAGCGCGCGCAAGGACGCGGAGCAGCGGGCGCGGCGGGGTGAGGTGCAGTTCAGGGCGGTGTTCGATCACGCCGGTGTCGGCATTTCGGTGCGGCACGCCCATGACCGCCGATTGCCTTATCTGGCTGTCAACGACCGCTTCTGCGAACTCACCGGCTACTCGCGCGAGGAACTGTTGCAACTGAGCACCTTCGACTTGACCCGCGAGGAGGACCATGCGGTCGCGGTCAGGGACAACAGCAGCCTGCTTGGTGGCGAGGTGACCACCTACGGTCGTGAGAAAGCTCTGGTGTGCAAGGGCGGTGCCTTGCGCTGGGTGGCGCTGTCGGTCGCGATACTGCCCGACGAAACCGGGCGGCCGCAGCGCATCATGAGCACCTACCAGGACATCCACGCGCGCAAGGTGGCCGAGGCGCGGCTGCGCGAGAGCGAGGGCCGGCTGCGAGCGGTGATTGCCGCCGAGCCGGAGTGTGTGGCCACCGTGTCACCTGAGGGTGATCTGCTGGAGATGAATCCCGCCGGCCTGCGCATGCTGGAGGCGGACAGTCTCGAAGAACTGCAGCGTCTGCCCTTTCTGCAACTGGTGCTGCCGGAATACAGGCGCGCCTTTGTGCGGCTGCAACTGCGCATCCGGGCCGGCAACACCGGCATGCTTGAATTCGAGACCCGCGGCATGCGTGGCAAACGCCGCTGGCTGCAGATCCATGCGGCGCCGCTGCATGATGATTCCGGCTGTATCACCGCGCTTCTGGGCATTGCCCGTGACATCACCGAGCAGCGCCAGGCGCAGCAGGAAGTGGCTGCCGAGCGCAATCTGCTGCGCACCGTGATCGACAACCTGCCCGACCGCATCCGTGTCAAGGACCGCGATTTGCGTTATGTCCTTGCCAACGCCGCCTGGCTGGAAGTGCGGGCCGGGGGGCGCAAGGACATCCATGGCCTGAGAAACAGGGACTTCCTGCCGCCGGAAATGGTGCCCACCTACGATGCCGAGGACCGCGCGGTGGTTGTCACCGGAACACCAAGCGCGCCGCGCGAGGTCATCGACGGCACACCCGACAACCCGCGTTTTTTCATCACCACCAAGACTCCGCTGCGTGACAGTCAGGGACGGATAGACGGCCTGGTGGCGATCAGCCGCGATGTCACCGATTTCAAGCGGCGTTCGATCGAGGTCGAAAAACTCAATGCCGCGCTTGAGGCGCGCGTCGCCGAACGCACCGCGCAGCTCACCAACGCCAACGAGGAGCTGGAGGCTTTTGCCTCTTCGGTGTCGCACGACCTGCGCGCGCCGCTGCGCAGCATTGACGGCCTTGCCGCGGTCCTGATCGAGGACAGCGCAGAGCAGCTCAACGAGGAAGGCCGGGGCTACATCGCGCGCATCCGCGGCGCCGCGGCGCGGATGGCAGGGCTGATCGAAGACCTGCTGCGTCTGTCCCGCGTATCACGCGCCGAGCTGAAGGTCGGGAAAGTTGACCTCAGCGCGATCGCGAACAGCATCGTCTCCGACCTGAGGCGTGAACATCCCCAGCGCGAGGTGCGGATCAGCATCGCCTCCGGACTGGACGTATCGGGGGATGCCGGCCTGCTGCACGCAGCGCTTTCAAATCTGCTGCACAACGCCTGGAAATTCACCGGCCGCGCAAGGCAGGCGCATATCGAATTCGGCTGTACCGTCAACGACAGCCAGCTCAACTATTTTGTGCGCGACAACGGTGCCGGTTTTGACATGAGCCAGGTTGACCGCCTGTTCGGCACCTTCCAGCGCCTGCACACCGACCAGGATTTTCCCGGCACCGGTGTCGGGCTGGCCACGGTGCGCCGGATCATCCGCCGCCATGGCGGCGACATCTGGGCGGTTGCGGCGGTGGATTCAGGCGCGACGTTCTATTTCACCCTCGGCAGCCGTCCCGCCGCCTACGGCGTACGCAGCCAGCCGCTGGTGCCGCTGATGGCCGCCGAACCCCCGGTGGTGCAGGCGGTGACAGCTTCCAGGACCCCCGCTGTATTACTGGTTGACGACGATCCGGACGTGCTTACCTTGACTGCCCGGGCGCTGCGGCGCGATGGGTATGAGGTGCTGACTGCGGACAATGCGGATGAGGCGCTGAAAATGCTGGGCGGGCGCCATGTAGATATCGTGGTTTCGGATTTCTCGATGCCGGGCATGAATGGTGCGCAGTTTTTGTCGCGCGTGAACAAACTGTTCCCGGAATCGCTGCGGCTGATCGTCAGCGGCCAGACCATGAACCGCGCCATGCAGTCCGGCCTGCGTAAAGGTGAAATCCATTTCTACTTCGAGAAGCAGCGCAGTTTCGAACTGGTGCGCGATTGCATCCGCGAGTGGCTGGCCGCGCGACCTGCAAAGCGATAGACCGGCGGCTTCAACCGGCTTTCAGCATTGCTCCCAGGGAAGGCCGTCATGCCGCCAGCCGGTCACCGATCCGCGATGGTGGTCGTCGTCGAGTTCACCCTCGAAACCATGCAGCACGTTGTAGACCTGGGTGAAGCCGGCGTCTTCCAGCGCGCGCCCGGCATCCAGTGAGCGGTTACCGCTGCGGCAGATGATCACCACCGGCCGGTCGACACTGGCCGCCTTTTTGACGTGGGCGACGAAATGCGGGTTGATGTCCCAGTTCGGGCCGTCGTTCCAGGCGACATGGATCGCCCCCACCGGGTGGCCGACGAACAGATATTCCATTTCGCTGCGGCAGTCGATGAACAGCGCGTTCGCGTTTTGCTTCAGAAAATCATAGGCCTGCTTCGGTTCGAGGTGTTTCATGGTTTCTGCCTGAAACTGCGGAAGCGGAATTATAGGCGTCCGCCGGTCTTCACGTAAGTGCATGATAAAATTCGAAGTTTCCATGTCTCGCCGACGCCGTTGCGGCGCATCAATCCGGTCATGAATCCGCCTACCCGTGTTCAACAACTTCCCGAGCTGCTCAAACGCCGAATCCTGATTCTCGACGGGGCGATGGGTACGATGATCCAGACCTACAAGCTGGACGAGGCGGCCTATCGCGGCAAGCGCTTCAGTGACTTTGCGCACGAGGTCAAGGGCAACAACGACCTGCTGGTGCTGACCCAGCCGCAGATCATCCGCGAGATCCACGAGCAGTATCTCGATGCCGGTGCGGACATCATCGAGACCAACACCTTCAGCTCGACCTCGGTCGCCATGGCGGATTACCACATGGAACATCTGGCGTACGAGATGAACGTGGAGGCGGCTAAGCTCGCCCGCGCTGCCGCAGACACCTACGAGAAAAAAGACCCGTCGCGGCCGCGTTTTGTCGCCGGCGCGCTGGGGCCGACGTCGCGTACAGCCTCAATCTCTCCTGACGTCAACGATCCGGGGGCGCGCAACGTCACCTTTGACCGGCTGGTCGAGGCCTACAGCGAAGCGGTGAAAGGGCTTGTCGACGGCGGTGCCGACCTGTTCCTGGTCGAAACCATTTTCGACACGCTGAACGCCAAGGCCGCGCTGTTTGCGATCGACCAGTACTGTGCCGAGCACAAGCTGGAAATCCCGATCATGATTTCCGGCACCATCACCGACGCTTCAGGCCGCACGCTGTCAGGACAGACGCCGGAGGCGTTCTGGAACTCGATGCGCCACGCCAAGCCGCTGACCATCGGCCTGAACTGCGCGCTGGGCGCCAAACTGATGCGCCCGTATATCGAGGAACTGTCGAACATCGCCGACACCTTTGTCTGCGCCTATCCGAATGCCGGCCTGCCCAATCCGCTGGCGCCGACCGGCTACGACGAACTGCCTGACGATACCGCCGGCTTTGTCCTGGATTTCGCGAAAAGCGGTTTCGTCAACGTCCTTGGCGGCTGCTGTGGCACCACGCCGCCGCATATCCGCGCCATCGCTGACATTGTCAAGGATGTCGCGCCCCGCCAGGTGCCGGTGATCGGGAAAAAGATGCGTCTGTCGGGGCTGGAGCCGCTGAACATCGGCGACGACTCGCTGTTCGTCAACGTCGGTGAACGCACCAACGTCACCGGTTCGCGCGCCTTCGCCAAGCTGATCCTCGCCGGTAACTATGCCGAGGCTGTGTCGGTGGCGCGCCAGCAGGTCGAAAGTGGTGCCCAGGTCATCGACATCAACATGGACGAGGCGATGCTGGATTCGAAGGCGGCGATGACCACCTTCCTCAACCTGATTGCCTCCGAGCCTGATATTTCGCGCGTGCCGGTGATGATCGACTCCTCGAAATGGGAGGTCATCGAGGCCGGGCTGAAGTGCGTGCAGGGCAAGGCCATCGTGAACTCGATCAGCATGAAGGAGGGTATCGAGCCCTTCAAGCACCAGGCACGGCTGGCCAAGCGTTACGGCGCGGCCGTGGTGGTGATGGCCTTTGACGAGCAGGGTCAGGCGGACACCTATCAGCGGCGGATCGAGATTTCGCAAAAAGCCTATGACATCCTCGTCAATGAAGTCGGCTTCCCCGCCGAAGACATCATCATTGATCCGAACATTTTCGCGATTGCCACAGGCATCGAGGAACACAACCGCTACGCCATCGACTTCATCGAGGCCACGCGCTGGATCCGCGAGAACCTGCGTCACGCCCGCATCAGCGGCGGCTTGTCGAATGTGTCGTTCTCGTTCCGCGGCAACGATCCGGTGCGTGAGGCGATCCACACCGCCTTCCTGTTCCATGCAATCAAGGCCGGGCTGACCATGGCCATCGTCAACGCCGGCCAGATCGGCGTCTACGACGACATCCCGAAGGACCTGCTCGAACACGTCGAGGACATCCTGTTCGACCGCCGGCCCGATGCCGCGGAACGCATGGTGACCTTTGCCGAGACGGTGAAGGGCAAGGGCAAGGTCGCGACAGAGGACCTTGCCTGGCGCAATGCGCCGGTGCGCGAGCGCCTGACCCATGCGCTGGTAAAGGGCATCACCAACTGGATCGTCGAGGACACCGAGGAGATGCGTGCCGAAATCGAGGCGCGCAGCGGCCGGCCGATCGAAGTGATCGAGGGTCCGTTGATGGACGGCATGAATGTTGTCGGCGACCTGTTTGGCGCCGGCAAGATGTTTCTGCCCCAGGTGGTGAAGTCGGCGCGGGTGATGAAGCAGGCGGTGGCGCACCTGATTCCGTACATCGAGGCGGAGAAGGCGCGGCTGGGCGATGTGCGTGCCAAAGGCAAGATCGTGCTCGCCACGGTCAAGGGTGACGTACATGACATCGGCAAGAACATCGTCGCCGTGGTGCTCCAGTGCAACAACTACGAAGTCGTCAACATGGGCGTAATGGTGCCATGGAAGGACATTGCAGAGACGGCGCTGAGGGAGAAGGCCGACATCATCGGCCTCTCCGGCCTGATCACGCCCTCGCTGGAGGAAATGGCGTACAACGCGCGCGAGATGCAGCGCACCGGCATGACCATTCCGCTGCTGATCGGCGGTGCGACGACTTCGCGCGTGCACACCGCCGTTAAAATCGCCCCGAACTATGCCGGCCCCGTGGTCTGGGTGCCGGATGCCTCGCGCAGTGTCAGCGTCTGCTCCAGCCTGCTCTCGGATGAGCAGCGCCAGGGTTACCTCAACGACCTTGCTGCGGACTACGAACGCGTCCGTGAGCAGCACGCCGGCAAGAAGGGCCCGGAACTGATACCGCTGGCGGAAGCGCGCGCCAACGCGCATGCCATCGACTGGAAGGCGTACACACCGCCGAAGCCGCAGATGCTCGGCCTGAAGCCGCTGAAGAACTACGACCTGGGCGAAATCGCGCGCCACATCGACTGGGGCCCGTTCTTCCAGACCTGGGATCTCGCCGGCCCGTATCCGGCCATCCTCGACGATGCGGTGGTCGGGACCGAGGCGCGCAAGGTGTTTGATGATGCCCAGGTGATGCTGAAAAAAATCATCGAAGGCCGCTGGCTCACCGCCAACGGCGTCTACGGCCTGTTTCCGGCGGCGCGGGTCGATCATGAAGACATCGCGATCTATGCCGACGAGGCGCACCAGACTCCGCTGATGACCTGGCACAACCTGCGCCAGCAGAACCGCAAGCCCACCGGCAACGCCAACCAGTGCCTGGCCGACTTCATCGCGCCCGCGGATTCCACCGCGCGTGATTACATCGGCATGTTTGCGGTGACCGCCGGCCTCGGCATCGAAAAGCATCTGGAGCGCTTCGAGAAGGCGAACGATGACTACTCGTCGATTCTGCTGAAGGCGCTGGCCGACCGTCTGGCCGAGGCTTTTGCCGAGCTGCTGCACCTGCGCGTGCGCCGCGAGTTCTGGGGTTACGCCGCCGAAGAGAAGCTCGATGCCGCCGCATTGATCGCCGAGAAATACCGCGGCATCCGTCCGGCGCCGGGTTATCCGGCCTGCCCGGATCACACCGAAAAAGGGCCGCTGTTCGAGGTGCTGCAGGCCACGCGCATCGACCTGCGGCTGACCGAATCCTTTGCCATGTGGCCGGCGTCTTCAGTCAGCGGTTTTTACCTGTCGCATCCCGACGCGCAGTACTTTGCCGTCGGCAAGATCGACCGCGACCAGGTCGCGGATTACGCACGGCGCAAGGGCATGACGGTTGAGGACGCCGAGCGCTGGCTTGCGCCCAACCTCGGCTACAACGCGGCCTGAGTGGATGTCATGAAAGCGGCGGCTGCGCGTTTTTTCGCGCTCGCCGACCGTGGCGGGCGCTGGGGCTGGCGCTATGTGCTGGGCCTGCTGCTGATCGTCCTGCTTTGGCTGTATGGCGGCGGTGAAGCCTACGAAGCCGCGTTGCAACTGCCGCTGGGTGTGGTCACTGATTTTGTCGCGCTCAATGCCAGCATCCTTGCGCTGCTCGTCGCCGTAGTGCTGGTGGTGACCCTGCTGCATGGCCGTTCCTGGCGCACCTTGGTAACGCCGCATCCCGCCTTCGACTGGCGCCGCGCCGGTTCTGCCGCTGTAGTGTGGGGTGGCCTGCTGCTGGCGTTTTCGCTGCTTGAGGCGCTGCTGCACCCCGGACGTTACGAATGGACCTTCGATTTGCAGTTGTGGCTGCCTTTCTGCGTTGCCGTGCTGCTGCTGACCCCGCTGCAATGCCTGGCCGAGGAACTGGCCTTTCGCGGCTACCTGCTGCAGGCGCTGGGCCGGCTGTGGGCGGCACCGTGGTTCGTGATCATCACCAGCGCCGCGATTTTCATGCTGCCGCACCTGTTCAATCCCGAGGTCGCGGCCTACGGTTTCTGGCTGATGGCGGCCAATTACTTTTTGATGGGCTTGTTTCTCGCCTGGATTACGCTGCGCGACGGCCGGCTTGAGCTTGCGATTGGCGCCCACACGGCGAACAATGTGCTGCTCGCGCTGACCGTGAACTACGAAGATTCGGTGTTCGACACGCCCTCGTTGTTCACTGCGGGTGCGCTGGATCCGGCTTATTCGCTGCTGACGCTGGCGGTCAGCGCCGCGGTGTTCGGGTTCTGGGCGTTTGGCAAAAGATCGCGCGAAGTGGATGTGGCCGGGCAACAACACGGATAAACAGCGCAGGCAGACAGCGCATTGAGGGAAACCTTGTTTGATCGCGAAGAAATCGAGCAGTTTGCAAGTGCCGGCTTTGTCATCGCACGTGGCCTGCTGCCGGAAGCCGCGCGTGCGCGAATGCTTGCCGCCGCCGAGCGCGATCTTGCCGGTGCCGTGCAGCCGCTGGAATATGAGGCTGACCTGCGTTACCCCGGTGCGCCGCCTTCGCGCGAAGCGCCCGGCGGGCGCACCGTGCGCCGCCTGCTGCAGGCCTGCGCGCGCGACGCGGCTTTCCGTGACGCGGCCACCGCGCCGGCGATTGCCGGCCGGCTGCGCCAGCTGCTGGGGCCGCAGGTGGCGCTGGCGCAGGCTCACCACAATTGCGTGATGACCAAGCAACCGCAGTACAGCAGCCAGACCCTGTGGCATCGCGACATCCGCTACTGGTCATATCATCGTCCGGAGCTGGTGTCGGCGTGGTTCGCGCTGGGTGAGGAGCACGCCGGCAACGGTGGCCTGATGGTGCTGCCGGGCACGCAGCGCATCGAGTTCGCCGCCGAACGTCTCGATGCGGCGCAGTTTCTGCGCACCGATCTTGCGGAGAACCAGTCGCTGCTCGACAGCAGGGTGGAGGTCGGACTCGCGCCGGGTGATGTGCTGTTTTTCCACTGTCGGCTGTTTCATGCCGCGGGAGCCAACAGCAGCGACCACATCAAGTTTTCGCCGGTGTTCACCTATCGCGCGCTCGACAATCTGCCGCTGCCGGGATCGCGTTCGGCAGGCTTGCCCGATATTTATTTATAAATATTTGTTTTTAAAGGATATTTCTTATGTCCCCGTCGCTGTCGGGGTATGATGAAGAGAAGGCTTCGGGTTACGACGCCAGCGCAGCGCGTACGATGGCGCTTCGATTGCGCACCATCGAATTGTTGGCACTGAAGCCCGGTGATGCCGTGCTTGACGCCGGTTGCGGCACCGGTCTGAGCTTGCCGCTGCTGATGGCTGCGGTCGGCTTGAGCGGACGCATCATTGCGGTCGAGTCCAGTCCGGCAATGATGCGCCTGGCGCGTTCCCGTGCAGCAGCGGCCGGCTGGTCCAATGTGCAATTGCTCGGGACAGTGCTGGAGAACGCGAACTGGTTCCCGCCGGTTGATGCCGTGCTGTTCAACTACACCCATGATCTGCTGCGCTCGCGCGCTGCGCTGGACCGGGTGCGCAGCCAGGTGCGGGCTGGTGCCCGGGTAGCTGCCGCGGGTATCAAGCATCCGCCGCGATGGCTCGATCCCTTCCGTTGGTACCGCCGCTTCAAGTCGGCGGACTGTTACCGCAACCCCGAGGGCCTGGATGCGCCGTGGTCGCTGCTGGCCGAGGATGTGCCCGGACTGAAGGTTGAGTCCACCCTGCTCGGCAGTGGATTCATCGCCTGGGGTCGTTACCCGGAATAGCAAGGCCTTCGCGGCTGTTGTAAGGAAACAGGCGCAGCCGCGACTGAGCGGAAAGGAGGGGGCATGGGCGTACGGCGCATCCTGGTGTTGTTCCCCAAGGATTGGGACCGCATCGAATTTGACCGGCTGGCGGCCGAGGGTTACCGCTTTCACTACGAAGGCTTCGACCTGTTCCGGTTTCCGGACAACGCTCGGCTGCTCACCTTTGACGTACACCGTTTCATCGCGCGCCTGCTGCGGCGTTATCGCGGCCGCATCGACGCGGTGGTCAGCAACAATGAACATTTCGGCGCGCTGATCGCGGCGGTGCTGGCGCAGCGGCTGGGGCTGCCCGGAGCCGATCCGGCGGCGATTATTGCCGCCCAGCACAAGTATTACGCGCGTTGCCTGCTGCAGGGTGTCGCACCCGAGGCCACGCCGCGTTTCGAGGCGCTCCCCTATGACCGGCCGCTGCAGGCGCCGGCGCTGGGTTTTCCCTGTTTCGTCAAGCCGGTCAAGGCCACCTACTCGGTGCTGGCGCGCCGCGTCGAAAATCTTGCGCAGTTGCAGGCGCTGCTGCGTTTCTCGCCGCTGGAGCGCCTGATCCTCGGCCGCCTGGTGCGACCCTTCGATATGCTGATGCCGGAGTACACACCGTTCACGCTTGGCGCGCGGGCAATGATCGCCGAAGAGCTGCTCGACGGCATGCAGCTCAACATCGACGGTTTTGTCGACCGTGGCCAGGTGCGGCTGCTGGGCATTGTTGACGAGGTGATGTATCCCGGCACCCAGGCATTCATGCGCTTTGAATATCCCACGCGACTCGATGCCGAAACCCGCGGGCGTGTCGGGTCGCTGGTTGAGCGGCTGATCGGCGCGCTGCACCTGGAGCATGGCTTTTTCAATGTCGAACTGATGCTGGATCCGGCGACGGGCGGGTTGAAGGTCATCGAGATCAATCCGCGCATGGCCTCGCAGATCGTCAACCTCTATCGTCGCGTCGATGGCTGCGATCCCTACCGCATGCTGCTTGACCTGGCGCTGGGGGAAACGCCGCGCGTCGAGCACGGCGCAGGTGAATTCCGTGCCGCAGCCAGTTTTGTGATGCGCCGTTTCGACGGCCAGGGGCCCGCCAGCGTGCCCAGTGCCGAACAGATAGACGCCATGCACCGGCGTTATCCCGATGCGCGATTGATGCTGTATCTGAAACGCGGTGCCAGCCTCGCGCGCGAAATGAAATGACTGGGCAGCCACCGTTACGCCGTGCTCAATCTCGGTGGTCGTGACAGCGCCGACTTGATGGCGCGTTACGAGGTGATTCGCCGAGAGCTGGCTTTCGACAGGGATATCGCTGCGTCAAGCTGAGCTTCGATGGCTGCGGTATCGGCCGCGGCACCGCACTGGATTACCCCATCCGCCGCATCCTGCTGTGCCTGCCACAGCACACGGGCTTCGTCGCCCACGCCGGCGAACAGGGCGGCATCAAACACGCAGAGTTGCCGTGCGATCTCCCAGGCCTTCATTGCGCTGCCCTGGGCGAGCGCACGGCGCAGCGCCTGCGGTTCGGCCGCCGCCGCCGCCACCAGGAGCAGTTGCCGCGGGCGGTGCTGGCGCAGCAACTGCACCAGCGCGGCGTGTATCAGGACCTGTCCGGTGCAGCAGGCGCAGCCGCTGCTTTGTGCGGAAGGCAGGTTCAAGGCACCGGCTGCAGCGGCCGTGGCACCGCCATCGTTGTCGAGCACAGACCAGCCGGCACCGCCACTACGCAGCAGTGCCAGCGCCACACGTGTTTTGGCCGCAGCATCAATGCCGGTGATCACGGTCAGCGGAACAGCGGCGGCGGGGTGGTGGTCAGACATGACCGATTATATTCAGTGCTGATTTCGCTACAATCGGCACTGAAAAATTCCATAGCTAAAACAAGGACTTGCTATGTTCTCCATGACCGCATGGCCACCGCTGTTGACCACGGTGCTGCTGCTCACCGCCTCCAATGTGTTCATGACTTTCGCCTGGTACGGTCACCTCAAACACCTCAACAGCTCGCCGTGGTGGATCGCCGCTTTCGTATCCTGGGGCATCGCGCTGTTCGAGTATCTGCTGCAGGTGCCGGCCAACCGCATCGGTTACACCACGCTGAGCCTCGGCCAGTTGAAGATTCTGCAGGAGGTGATCACGCTGACCGTGTTCGTGCCCTTCGCTGTGTTCTACATGGGGCAGGGGCTGAAGATCAATTATCTGTATGCCGGGTTGTGCCTGGTGGGTGCGGTGTATTTCATCTTCAAGACATGAGGAAAGCAGCATTGAGGATTGAGTGGGGTTTTGCGGTTTCTTGATCCTCACGCCTCAATCCTGCTCTGCTATCCTCGCACCCCATCATGCACATCCACATTCTCGGCATCTGCGGCACTTTCATGGGCGGGCTCGCGGTGCTGGCGCGCGAGGCCGGCCACAAGGTCACCGGCTGTGATGCCAACGTCTACCCGCCGATGAGCACCCAGCTTGAGGCCCAGGGCATCGCGCTGATCGAGGGCTTCAAGCCGGAGCAGGTCGAACTCAATCCCGATGTGTTTGTGATCGGCAACGTGGTGTCGCGTGGCAATCCACTGATGGAGGCGATTCTCGAACGCAGCCTGCCCTATGTCTCGGGGCCGCAGTGGCTGCGCGAGCATGTGTTGCAGGGGCGCTGGGTACTGGCGGTGGCCGGCACCCACGGCAAGACCACCACCAGCTCGATGCTGGCGTGGATACTCGAACACGCCGGCATGAGTCCCGGATTCCTGATCGGTGGTGTGCCGCAGAATTTCGGCGTTTCGGCGCGCCTCACCGAAACCCCGTTTTTTGTGATCGAGGCTGACGAATACGACACCGCCTTTTTCGACAAGCGTTCGAAGTTCGTGCATTACGCGCCGCGCACCGCGGTGCTCAACAACCTTGAGTACGACCACGCTGACATATTTCCCGACCTCGCCGCGATCGAAACCCAGTTTCACCACCTGGTGCGCACCATTCCCGGCAATGGCCTGATTGTGGCCAACGGTGCCGAGGCTGCGCTGACCCGTGTGCTGGAGCGCGGTGCATGGACGCCGGTGCAGCATTTTGGCGGTGATGGCGAGTGGCAGGCCGGCGAACCCGCGGACAGCGGTGCCTTTGAGGTTTTTCACCAGGGCGCATCACGCGGCCATGTGTTGTGGGATCTGCTCGGCGCGCACAACCGCATGAATGCGCTGGCGGCGATTGCCGCTGCGCGCCACGCCGGCGTGCCGGTGGCTGGTGCAGTCGATGCCTTGAGCCAGTTCAAAAATGTGCGCCGGCGCATGGAAGTCCGCGGCACGGCGCGCGGTGTCGCCGTCTATGACGACTTTGCCCACCATCCGACGGCGATCGCCACCACCATCGCCGGGCTTCGGCGAAAGGTCGGCGCGGCGCGCATCCTCGCCGTGATCGAGCCGCGCTCGAATACGATGAAACTCGGAGTGATGAAAGCCGCGCTGCCGGGCAGCCTGGCGGATGCTGACCGGGTGTACTGCTACAGCGGCGGCCTTGGCTGGGATGCCGCTGCGGCGCTGTCGCCACTGGGCAGCAAGGCCGCCGTGCATGACGACCTCGACGAGCTGGTAGCGGCAATTGCTGCCGGGGCACGCGAAGGTGACCACGTGCTGGTGATGAGCAACGGCGGCTTCGGTGGCATCCACGGCAAGCTGCTCGAACAACTCAAGGGCTGAGCATGGCCAACATTCCGGATGATCCCCTCGGCGCCTTCTGCCGGCACACCCACGTCGCACTCAAGGGTTCTGGCAACGGCCCGCTCAAGGGACTGACCTTCGGCGTCAAGGACATCTACGACATCGCCGGTCACAAGACCGGCTTCGGCAGCCCAGACTGGCTGGCGACGCACGATCCGGCAAAGCGCACCGCGCCCACGGTTGCGGCCCTGCTCGCCGCTGGTGCCGACATGGCCGGCAAGACCCAGACCGATGAACTGACCTACAGCCTCAACGGCGAGAACGCGCATTACGGCACGCCGGTCAACGTCAATGCGCCGGGACGTATCCCCGGCGGTTCTTCCAGCGGCTCGGCGGCGGCGGTGTCCGGCAGCCTGGTGGATTTTGCACTGGGCAGCGACACCGGCGGCTCGGTGCGCGCGCCGGCGAGTTTTTGCGGCATCTACGGTATCCGCCCGACCCATGGCCGGGTGTCTCTGCAAGGCGCCTGTGCGCTGGCGCCGAGTTACGACACCGCGGGCTGGTTCGCGCGTGACGCGGCCCTGCTCGAGAAGATCGGCCATGCGCTGCTCGGTGATATTGAAGCAGCCGCTGCCGGTGAAGCCCTGCTGGCTGTTGATGCCTTCGCACTGCTGGATGACGCCGCGCGCGCAGCGCTGCGGCCGGCGCTGGACCGGGTGCGGCGTGTGCTTGGCTCCTTGCGTGAAGCGACCGTCAGCGAGTCCGGTCTGGGCGGCTGGTTCCAGGCCTTCCGTGTGCTGCAGGGCGCCGAAATCCGCGACACCCTCGGCGCCTGGGTGACGCTAACCCAGCCAAAACTTGGCCCCGGCGTGCGCGAACGCATGCAATGGGTGATGACCATCACTGCCGAAGACATTGCCGCAGCACAAGGCGTGCGTGATGCCGTGCGTGCGCGCATGGATCAACTGCTGTCCGGCAATACAGTGCTGGTGCTGCCCACCGTGCCCGACATCGCGCCGTTGCTGAACACCCCGGGCGCTGCACTCGACGATTTCCGTGCCCGTGCGATGAGCCTCCTCTGCATCGCCGGCCACGCCGGCCTGCCCCAGGTTTCGATGCCACTGGCGACCCTGCACGGCTGCCCGCTCGGGCTGTCGCTGGTGGCGGGGCGGGGCAATGATGAGCTGCTGCTCAGGCTGGTGCGCGAGGTCGCTGGCTGAACTTCATGCAGTGGCCTGACGATCAGAGGGCCATCAATCCATTTTGATGCCGGCAGACTGGATCAGCTTGCCGAATTTCTGGTGTTCCTCGCGCGCAAACTTGCCCAGTGCCTCGGCCGAAGTGCCCAGCGTTTCCAGGCCCAGCGTGATCAGGGATTCACGCACGTCCTGCTGGCCCAGCGCACGCTGGATTTCCGAGTTGAGCTTGTTGATGACTGCGGCTGGCGTTCCGGCGGGCGCGAAATAGGCGAACCAGTTGGTGACGACAAAACCGGGGGCGCCGGATTCGGCCATGGTGGGCACTTCGGGCGCGGCGGCCGAGCGTTTGGTCGCGGCAAGTCCCAGCGCGCGGAGTTTGCCGGTGCGCACATGCGGCATCGATGGCGGCATGCTAGAAAATGACATCGGGTTATGTCCGCCGATCAGATCCGGGATTACCGCGCCGACACCCTTGTAGGGCACGTGCACTATATCCAGCTTGTAGGTGGTTTTGAGCAGTTCACCGGCCAGATGGTGCACGCCGCCGGTGCCCGCCGAACCGTAGCTCATCTGTCCAGGTCTGGCCTTGGCCAAGGCCACCAGCTCCTTCACGTTCCTCACGGGCAGGGAAGGATGCACGACCAGGATCAGGGGCGATGCGGTGGCCAGAGATACTGGCGCCAGGTCGCGCAGAGGGTCGTAGGGCATTTTTTGCATGTGGGGCAGGATCGCGATTTCCGCCGGCGTGCCGATCAGGATGGTGTAGCCATCGGCTGGAGACTTGGCCACATGGTCGGCGCCGATCACACCGCCGGCGCCGGTGCGGTTCTCAACAAGAACATTCTGTTTCAGCGATTCCGCCATTTTGCGGCTGACGGTGCGTGCGGTGATGTCGGTGGCGCCGCCAGGCGCGAAGGGCACCACCACACGGATCGGCTTCACCGGATAGTCCTGCGCGATAGCCAGTCCGGGGCCCCACGGCAGCCCCGGGTAAAGGGATGCAATCATCAATGCAGCGGAATAGGCGGTGCTGCGCTTCAGGCTGTTCATGGCGGTGAGGCTCCCGGGGAGTGGTGGGGGACAAGGTTCAGACCAGGCAGGCGTCTTCTCCGCAACCAAGGTCGCGGTCAGCCTGACTGAGCAGGGCGTCAAAGCACTCAGGCAGTGCAATGGGCCTGCCAGTTACGGCTGGCGAATAAGCCTCCAGCCAGTAACTGTTGGTGGGATGGCCTCCTCCGGCTACCACCACCACCAGGTTTTCAGGCCGTGATGAGACCGGCCAGGGGTCGAGCGCGATGCTGGCCCTGACCGCCGGATCAGGTTCGGCCCTGATCCAGGTGTCGATGCCGTCACGCTTCAGCTGTTCTGCAGGGATGCGGGTCTGTTCCCATAAAAAGCTGCGGATGCTGTTCTTGCTCCAGCCCAGGGCAGCCATCGCCTTGGCGACCACCGGCGAGATCATCAACACGCCCGGGGTGCCGTTGGACCAGCCGATGAGGCAGCCCAGATTGGGTGAGCGCAGATATTGCGCCGTGCGCTGCATGCCCTGCAGGGCGTCGGTTTCGCGGGATTCGTCGCCGACCCCGCGGCGCCGGATGTTGGTGGCGCCGGTGGCAAAAATCAGCGATACGGAATTGCTGCCGGGTTCATAACCATGTCGTTCGCTGCCGTGGGGGCGCCAGCCTTCGGGCAGGCTGTCCTCAGCCTCGGCAAACACGGCATTGGTGTAGCGCATCGCACCCCACATGCCCATCGAGCCGACCCCGGGCAGTGCGCCGCCGAGGTTCTGCTGCATCAGCCGCAACGCGCGCCCGATGCTGGCCCCTGCAGGCCGCTGCGGGTCCGGACCGAGGCAGCCGAAGGAGGCATTGAGACGGATCTGCTTCGCGATCGGACCATTGACGATGATTACCGGGTAGGCGCTGGCGGAATCCGCCTGCATCTGCTGGCCGCCGGATTTGGCATCGACAAAGGCTTCCACTGCGGCGATCAGCACCGGCAGGTATTCGGGGCGTCCGCCGGCCATCGCGAGGGCGATGGCGCAGGTTTCGATGGTGGCCAGGGCGCCGCGCGGCGGAAATTTGCCCAGCACATGCTCGCGAGGCAGATGGGTGCCGCGCAGGATCCAGTCCACACGTTCCGGGGTTGCCGGGCGTACCGGCAGCCCGTCTCCCCACAAATTGGAGAGAATCAGGTTGTGTGCCTGATCGAGGGCGTCATCGTAGGTGGCGCCGCTGACTGTGATCAGCGGCGGCGAGGTGCCCGGCGAGCCGTAGTCGCCGCCGAGTTTCCAGGAGGTCAGTCCTGCGTAGAACTCATGGCGGCGCTGTTCGACGATGCCGAGGTCGCTTTCAGGAAGGAAAAGGTCGACCGGAAACGAGACCAGCGGTGTCTCCGGCGCGAAGCCGAGCCCGGATACCGCGTTTTTCACCACGCCGAGGAAATCCGACCTTGCCAGCAATACCGTCGGTATTCCGGCCATCTCTATCGCGGCTGCCGCTCTGCCCAGAGCGGTGGCGCAGGAACCTCAAGCCGCGTTGCCGATGATCACCCCGTCCAGATCAGCCTGTTTCAGGATCTGGATCGTGCCCGGCTCGCTGAGTACTGCATTACCTTCCGGGAAGTTTTCCGGCGGCAGTACTTTGATGTCCGGAAAGTCGGCTTCAAGCAGGCCTTGCATCAGTCGCAGGGCGCGCAGCGATTGCCATTCGCCGTTGGCAAGCAGCCCGATTTTTTTGCCGGCCAGGGTGGGCAGGCGGGCCGCGTGATGCTGCGAAATGTCGAGCTTGCCCGAGGGGTTGAAAAACTGGATTTCGGCCATGGCGGTCATCCGTTGGGAAGATGAAGTCATGTTGCGGAGGCCCGATGGATTGGTCCAATACTGATTTTGTAGTACCGTGATATGCGAAAGGAATCACCAGGATGGAGCTGCGCCAGCTGCGCCAATTCGTTGCCGTCGCGGAGGAACTGCATTTCCGCCGAGCGGCAGCGCGTCTGCACATGACCCAGCCACCCCTGACCGCGGCCATCCGGCAACTGGAAGGCATCGTCGGCACCAAACTGCTGGAGCGGAATCAGCACCAGGTCAAGTTGACCGCCGCCGGCCAGCGTTTTCTGGATGAGGCCAGGATCACGCTGGCGCAGGCGGAACGTTCCATAGCCGCGGCCCGGCGCGCGCCCCAGGGCATCTCGGGCATCCTGCGTTTTTCCAGCGTGTCCAGCGCCAACCTGGGTTTGCTGCCGCATCTGCTGTCACGCTTCCGGATGGAGTATCCCGCCATCGAACTGCATATCACCTCGGTCACTTCCCTGCGTCAGGTCGAATTACTGAAACACGGGGATGTTGATCTCGGGTTGATCATGGTGCCGCTGCAGGACTCCCGCATGCTTGATATCACCGTCCTCGGCAGCGAAGAGATTGCCCTGGCGGTGCCGGCTGCCCATCCCATTGCCAACAAGGAGCGCATCAGCGTCAATTTGCTGGCGGCGGAGCGTTTCATCATTTATCCCGCACCAGAAAACGTGGAGTTCGAGGGGGTGCTGATTGCCGCCTGCCAGCGTGCCGGGTTTTACCCGCGGGTGGCCCTGCATGCCGCGCAAATGCTGACCAAGCTGGCGCTGGTCGAAAGCGGTTACGGGTTGACCATTGTTCCGGGATGCATGCGCAAGGTGCATATGCCGGGCATTCGTTACCTGCAGTTGTGCGAGGGACGAACCCCCCTGCGCTACACGATCGCCCTGGCCTCGCGTTCAAATCTCAACAGCCAGCTGGTGCATGCATTTGTATCAATGGCGCGCAGGGTCTGCAAAACCTATTTCGCGACTGCGAAATAGGCCAGGTTCCCGCTTTTGCAAAGAGTTGCCAGAAAATGCTGATCTATGTTCACGGGTTCAACAGCTCCGCTCTGTCATACAAGGCCGGACTGCTGCGTGAACACATGGCGAAACTGGGGCTGGCGGATCAATACGCCTGTCCCGAATTGCCGCATCGTCCGGCGCAGGCGATTGCGTTATTGCAAACGCTGCTTGATGGCCATGATCCGGCAACGGTGACGCTGGTCGGTTCTTCGCTGGGCGGGTTTTATGCGACCTGGCTGGTGGAGCGGCTTGGTGCGCGCGCGGTACTGGTGAATCCCGCACTGCGGCCGTATGAGCTGCTTGCCGGGCATGTCGGGCCGCAGAAGAATCTCTACACCGGTGAGGCTTATGAACTGACGCCGCAGCACATCGATGAACTGCGCGCTCTGGAAGTCGATGTCATCACGTCGTCACGTTATCTGCTGATCACCGCCACCGGCGACGAGGTGCTGGATTATCGTACCGGGGTCGAGCGTTACGCTGGCTGCGAGCAAATCGTGGTGCCGGGCAGTGATCACGGTTTCCGCGATTTTGCCGCGTATCTGGAAACCACCATCACGTTCTGGCGGCGCGGGCGCGTATAATTCGCGGCCCTCTACACCCCCGCGGCATGCCTTCTGCGTGCTGCTCTGCATCCCGTGTCGACAAACGTTTTTTACGAAGAAGGCGGCGAATTCAAGGTCGGTGCCGTGCTGGCCGACCATGACACTTCGCTGCAGGTCGAGGCACCGCATGGCAAACGCTCGAAGGTGAAAGCCTCGGCGGTGCTGCTGCGCTTCACTTCGCCCGCACATACTGCGTTCATGCCCGAGGCGCAGCGTGAGGCTGGGGCCATCGACATTGATTTCCTTTGGCAGTGCTGCGGTGCCGACGAGTTCGGTTACGAGGGGCTGGCGGCCGAGTATTACGGCCATGCACCTTCAGGCGTGGAATCCGCGGCGGTGCTGATGCGACTGCACGGCGCGCCGATGTATTTCTACAAGAAGGGTCGCGGCCGCTACAAGGCGGCGCCGGAGGAGGCACTGAAGGCGGCGCTGGCCAGCGTCGAGCGCAAGCGGCTGCAGGCACTGGCCAGGGATGCACATGTCGCCGAACTGGCGGCGGGCCGGATGCCCGCTGATTTCCTGCCGGTGCTGGACCAGCTGCTCTACAAACCGGACAAGAACGGCATCGAGTGGAAGGCGCTGGAAGAGGCGGCTGATGCGGCAAAGGTGAGTCCGGTGCGCCTGCTTGAGCGCTGCGGCGCGCTGCCCGACCTTGAGCAATATCATCTGCGCCGTTTCCTGTTCGAGCATTTTCCGAAGGGTGAGGGATTTCCCGAGCTGCCGTTGCCGGCGGCGCCGGGTGAACTGCCGTTGGCCGAGGCGCCGGCGTACAGCATTGATGACGCCGAAACCACCGAGATCGACGACGCCTTTTCGCTGCAGACTTTGCCCGGCGGCAACCGCCGGCTGGGCATCCACATCGCAGCGCCCGCCCTGGGCATTGCATTGGATTCCCCGCTGGAAGCCGTGGCACGCGACCGGTTGTCCACGGTGTATTTCCCCGGCGGCAAGATCACCATGCTGCCCGATGCCGCGGTCGCGGCGTACACGCTGGCCGCCGGCCGTGACTGTCCGGCGCTGTCGATCTATTTTGATGTGGCCCCCGATTTCACGCTGCTGGGGCATGAGACTCGTCTTGAGCGTGTGCGTATCGCCGACAACCTGCGCCACGATGCGCTGGAACCGGTGTTCAACGCCGAAACGCTGGCGCGCGGCGCGATTGACCATCCGCAGGGCGAGGCACTGGCCTGGCTGTGGCAGTTCTCCGGGCAGCGCCTGGTTGCGCGCAAGGGTGATGCGCCGCGCGGGGAAGACCGGCCGGAGTTTGTGTTCCGCGTGACCGACGGCCGGGTGAGCATCACGCGCCGCCAGCGCGGCACACCGATTGACCAGGCCGTTGCGGAGCTGATGATTCTCGCCAACAGCACCTGGGCCGGCGATCTGCAGGCCGCCGGGCTGAGCGCGCTGTTCCGTGTGCAGAGCGGCGGCAAGGTGCGCAGCAGCACCGCGGCAGGGCCGCATGACGGCCTCGGCGTGGCGCAGTACCTGTGGGCCACTTCGCCGCTGCGCCGTTACACCGACCTCGTCAACCAGCGCCAACTGATTGCCCATGTCCGTGGCGAACGGCCACCGTACCAGGCAAAAGACACTGCCCTGCTGGCGGCGATGCGTGATTTCGAGGCGGCGTACGAGACCTATGCCGAATACCAGCGTACGATGGAGCGTTACTGGAGCCTGCGCTGGCTGTTGCAGGAACAGACCGCCACGGTCACCGCCACCGTGCTGCGCGACAACCTGCTGCGTCTCGATGCGCTGCCGGTGGTGCAACGGGTGTCATCACTGCCGGCCACCGTGTCCGCCGGCGCGCGGGTTGAGCTGAGCGTGGGTGCGATCGATCTGCTCGACCTGACGCTGGAATTGACCCATGCGGCGACAGCAGCTGAGGCCGGAAGTTAGTGGCCACAAACAAACGGTATGTGCCGGATTTTTATCAAGACTAAACTTTAAGCAATTGCCATAATTCACTGAAAATAAAAGTTTTTCTTGATATTTACAAAGGCCTGTCTAGAATAATGGGATGAGCGCAAAACCCGCCCCCAAGGCCGAGTCCAAGGTTATCCAGCTGCCGCGTCGTGCTCAGCACCCGCGTCGCGGTTCATGGGGCGGTGCGGTGGACCGGCTGGATGCCCGGGTAGCCGAGCTGGAGCGACGTATTGAAGACTTTGACCGTCGCTACGCGCAGTGGACTGTGCGTACCCGCTTTGGTGCCGCCGGCGTGGTGTCGCTGCTGGTGCACGTCTTTGTGCTGTTCGGCCTCGGATTCGTGATGCCCGAGCCGCGTGAACTGAAGAACACCGCACCGGCGCTGTCGGTGGTGCTGGTCAACGCCAAATCGCAGGCGAAACCGCTCACCGCCGACGCGCTGGCGCAGCACAACCTCGATGGCGGCGGCAACACCGATGCCAGGCAGCGTGCGCAAAGCCCGCTGCCGGCGATCACAAAAGATACCGAAACCACCGAGCTGCGGGTCGCGCAGAAGCGTGTTGCCGAGCTGGAGCAGGAAGCGAAAAAACTGCTGACCCGCCCCGGAGCCAGCGAAGTCGCAAACGCCAGCAACCGGACGCCCAGCCAGCCCAATGCCGAGCGCGCACCCAATATCAACAGCACCGATCTGGTCCAGAACAGCCTCGCCATCGCCCGGCTCGAGGCGCAGATCAGCAAGGACTGGAACGCCTATCAGGAGCGGCCGCGGCGCAAGTTTGTCGGTGCACGCACCCAGGAATTCCGTTACGCCCGTTATATCGAGGACTGGCGGCAAAAGATCGAGCGCGTCGGCGAGCTGAATTACCCGCAGGCGGCGCGCGACCAGCGCATCTACGGCAGCCTGATCGCCACGGTGTCTATCCGCGCCGACGGCACGCTGGAAAAAGTGCAGATCGACCGCTCTTCAGGCAACAAGGTGCTCGACGAGGCGACGGTGCGCATCGTCACGCTGGCGGCGCCATTCTCCGTGCTGCCGCCCGACATCTCGCGCGAGGTGGACATCCTGCACATCACGCGGACCTGGACCTTCACCCGCGCCGACCAGTTCGTCAGCCAGTAGGCATTCATTGTGACGGATCGCTACGCAGTGATCGGCAACCCGGTCGGACACAGCAAGTCGCCGCTGATTCACGAGGCCTTTGCACGACAGACCGGCCAGGACATCGCCTATTCCCGGTTGCTCGCGCCACTGGATGATTTCACCGCCACGGCACGGCGGTTTTTTGCCGAAGGCGGTGCGGGCATCAACATCACGGTGCCATTCAAGCAGGAGGCCTGGCGTCTGGTCGATGTGCGCGAGGGTGGTGCCGTGACCGCCGAGGCAGTCAACACCATACGGCGTGACGGCAACCGGCTGATCGGTCACAACACCGATGGCCTTGGGTTGGTGGCTGATCTCGAGCGCAACCTCGGCATCCGGATTGCCGGCAGCAGCGTGCTGCTGATGGGGGCCGGCGGGGCGTCGAATGGCGTGGTGCAGCCGCTGCTTGAACGTGCGCCGCGCCAACTGGTGATCGTCAACCGTACGCCGGACAAGGCCGAAGCCCTGGTCAAACGTTTTGCATCACTGTCACCGACTCTCAGGGCGACCGGTTATGCGGCATTAAACGACGAGCGCTTTGATCTGGTGATCAATGCCACCTCGACCGGACTCGACGGTGCATTGCCGCCGCTGCCCGGTACGCTGTTTGCGCCTGGGGCACTGGCCTACGACATGATGTACGGCCGGATCACCGCTTTTCTTGCTTTTGCCCAGGCCCGCAGTGTGCGTGCCGTCGATGGCCTCGGCATGCTGGTCGAGCAGGCGGCCGAGGCCTTCCTGATCTGGCGCGGCGTGAGGCCGCAGACCGCGCCGGTAATCGCGCAACTGCGCGCCGAACCCTGACCGGGCGGGCGATGCGGCTGATCCTGCGTAGCATGGCCTACCTGCTGCTGTTGGCGCTGGGCCTGCTGGTAATGATCCAGTTCTGGTTTCTGGTGCACATAGGCTACTGGATCAACCACAACCCGGAATCCACCGCCTTCATGCGTGTGCGGCTTGAAATCCTGCAGGAAGAGAACCCGAAGGCGCAGCTGCGCAAGCAGTGGGTGCCCTACAACCGTATTTCACCGCACCTCAAGCGCGCGGTGGTCGCCGCCGAGGATGCCAAGTTCATGAGCCATGGCGGTTTCGACTGGGACGGCATCCAGAAGGCCTTTGAGAAAAACATGCGCGAGGGCGAGATCGTCGCCGGCGGCTCCACCATCACCCAGCAGCTGGCGAAGAACCTGTTCTTCTCCGGCGAGCGCACCTGGTGGCGCAAGGGGCAGGAGGCGGTGATCGCCGTGATGCTGGAAACGCTGATGAGCAAGCGCCGTATCCTCGAGATCTACCTCAACGTCATCGAATGGGGCGAGGGCGTGTTCGGTGCCGAGGCCGCAGCGCGCTTTCATTACGGCAGCAGCGCCGCCACGCTCAGCCCCGAGCAGGCGGCGCGCCTTGCCGCGGTGGTGCCCAGCCCGCGTCGCTACGGGCCTGCCAGCGACACCGCCTACCTGCAGCGCCGCACCCAGACCATTCTCGCCCGGATGAACGGCGCCGCCATACCCTGAGGCCGCTTACTGGCCCTGGCCCAGCGAGTAACCGGGCACGCCGTCGAAACTGCACAGGTGCTCGGTCTTGATGAAGTCAAAGCCCGTGGCTGCCAGCGTGCCGAGCAGGTTCACCACATCGGCGTGACTGATCTCGGCCGCGGTATCGAAGGGCATGAAGCGGCAGCGCCAGTGATCGGTGCACAGGGTTTCCGGCAGGCCGCCAGGCCACACCTTGACGCCGCGGTTGGTGATCATCTTCAGCCCGAGCTTGCCGGTGGCAGCGGTGTTCAGTGCCGCGCCAAGGGCGTCCGGGGTGCCGTCACGCCAGTGCAGGAAAACATCCACGCCGACCAGGGCCTTGCGCGCCGGTGCCCGCGCCGGCGCCGGCGCCGGTTTGCGCTGGGCCGCAGCGAACTGCACCGGCTTGAGTTTCTCGGGCGCCTGGCCGAGGCGGGCGATCACCGCCAGCGCGAAGGCGCGGGTGCCGACTTTTTCACTGGTGTGCAGGCCGGTGACATCAGCGGTGTGTACGCCGTCCTCGATGGTACGCAGCCAGGCGTTCTGCACGAGCGTGGCGACATCGGCCTGGCCGATGTGCGCGAGCAGCATCGCCGCGGCCTGGATCAGGCCTGAGGGATTGGCGAGGTCCTTGCCGGCGATGTCCGGCGCGCTGCCGTGCACCGCCTCGAACATCGCGACATGGTCACCGATGTTGGAGGAGCCGGCGAGTCCGATAGAACCGGCGATCTGCGCCGCGACGTCGGACAGGATGTCGCCATAGAGGTTGGGCATCACCACCACGTCAAAGCGGCCCGGATCGTCGGCGAGCAGCGCCGCGCCGATGTCGACGATGCGGTGCTCCTTCTCCAGTTCCGGGTACTGCGCGCCGATCTCGTCGAACACCTTGTGGAAGAGACCGTCGGTCATCTTCATGATGTTGTCCTTGGTGAAGCAGGTCACCTTGCGCCGGCCGTTGGCGCGCGCATACTCGAAGGCGTAACGCACGATGCGTTCGCAGCCGGGGCGCGAGATCAGTTTCAGGCATTGGTAGACCTCGTCGGTCTGGCGGTGCTCGATGCCGGCGTAGAGGTCTTCCTCGTTCTCGCGCACGATCACCACGTCCATGCCGGGGTGACGGGTGTCGACGAACGGGTGGTAGGTCACGCAGGGACGCACGTTGGCGTAGAGACCGAGCGACTTGCGGATGGTGACATTGAGACTCTTGTAGCCGCCGCCCTGGGGGGTGGTGATCGGCGCCTTGAGCAGCAGCCCGGTTCTGCGCAGCACGTCCCAGGCTTCCGGCGCGATACCGGCGCTGATGCCGCTCTTGTACACCTTCTCGCCGACTTCGATCGGCTGCCAGTCGATGCGCGCACCTGCGGCATCAAGGACGGCCATCGTCGCGGCGAGAATTTCGGGGCCGATGCCGTCGCCTTCGGCTACGGCGACGGCGGTGCGGGTGATCTGGCGGGAATCGGCGAGGTCCATGGTCGGGCTCCTGTCGTGTGATTTGGGTGAACGCAGCGCATCCTAAAGACCCTGATCCATTATTAAAAATGATCTTTTCTGATAAAACTTATAGACTATAGGCTATGGAAAAAAGGAAACGACTGCCGGTCACCCTGCACCAGTTGCGTGTGTTCGAGGCGGTGGCGCGCAACCTGTCCTTTACCCGTGCAGCCGACGAGCTGCATTTGTCGCAGCCGACGGTATCTGTCCAGGTCAGGCAACTCGCCGCGGCGGTGGGTATGCCGCTGTTCGAGCAGTTCGGCCGCCGCATCCGCCTTACCGCGGCCGGAGCCGAACTGCTTGCCACGGCGCGAACGGTGTTCGACACCTGGGACCGCTTCGAAATGACAGTGGCCGACCTGCAGGGGTTGCGCAGAGGTGCGCTGCGGGTGTCCGCGGTGACCACCGCCACCTATTTCGTGCCGCGGCTGCTGGGGCCGTTCTCCGAGGCCTATCCCGGCATCGAACTGTCGCTGGAAGTGGCGCGGCGGGACGACATCGTGCAGCGCCTGATCGAGGGCCGTGACGACCTCTACATCATGGGCGTGCCGCCGACCGACCTCGAAATCCACGCCCATCCGGTGCTGGACAACCCGCTGGTGATCGTGGCCCCGCGCGGGCACCGCCTCGCCGCGCGCCGCGCGCTGCCGCTGGAGGCGCTGGCGGAAGAGTCCTTCCTGGTGCGCGAACCCGGCTCCGGTACGCGCATGGCTTCGGAGCGCTATTTCCAGCGCCATGGTTTCAAGCCCAGGGTGCGCATGGCGCTGGGCAGCAACGAGGCGATCAAGCAGGCGGTCGCCGGCGGCTTTGGCGTCGCGGTGCTGTCGCTACATGCCCTTGCCATGGACGAGACACGTGGCAGTTTGGCGCTGCTCGACGTGCAGGGCTTTCCGATCGAGCGCAAGTGGTATGCGGTGCATCCCAAGGGCAGGCCGCTGTCCATCGTCGGCCGTACTTTCCTCGATTACCTCAAGGGCGAGTTTGGCCGTCTCACCGACGTCGCCACCCTGCTCTCCGAGTGGCGCGGCGTTGCAGCAAAGCCGGGCGGCCGCGGCAGGCGGCCGCGCCACCACGGCGCGGGTTGACCCGGCACCGGCTGCGACTTACAGTCATGCCCGGCCCTTGCCCCGGCCAGGTGACTCCAGATCGCGTAACCCGGGTGCACTTCGTGCCTTCAAAATCCTGTTTATCCGTCCACCCACTGGTTGAGGAGAGCCCATGTTCCAGTTGAATATCAACGGCCGCGTGCACAAGGTCGATGCCGAGCCGGATACCCCGCTGCTGTGGGTGATCCGCGAGCAGGTGGGTCTGACCGGCACCAAGTACGGCTGTGGCGTCGCGCAGTGCGGCGCCTGCTCGATTCATCTGAATGGCGAAGTGGTGCGTTCCTGCCTGCTGCCGGTGTCGGCGGTGAAACCGGGCGACCGCATCGTCACCATCGAGGGCCTGTCGCGCGACAGCTCGCACCCGGTGCAGAAAGCCTGGGCGGAGCTTGATGTGGCGCAATGCGGTTTCTGCCAGTCCGGCCAGGTGATGGCAGCGGCCGCGCTGCTGCGCAAAAAACCCAAGCCCACCGACAAGGATATTGACGAGGCGATGTCCAACATCTGCCGCTGCGGCACTTACCACCGCATCCGCGCCGCGATCCATCGCGCTGCCGGCACCAAAACCGCTGCTGCTGACGTCGCGACCGACGCCGGCAACACCACTGTCTGATGCCGGAGGAGATGAATATGAAAAAAAGCATGGAAAACATCGGTAGCGGACAGGCACAAAACCAGCCGGAGAACACCGCACGCCGCCAGTTCATGGTTGGTTCCGCCGCTGCCGGCGGCGGACTGGTGCTCGGCATGCATCTGCCTTTTGAGATCGCACCGGGCATCGCGCCGGCTGCTGCACAGGGCGCGGCAGCAAGTGAAATCAATCTCTGGGTGGTGGTGCGGCCTGACGAGACCTGCGTGATTCGCATCGCGCGCGCCGAGATGGGCCAGGGCACGCTGACCGGTCTCGCGCAACTGGTTGCCGAAGAACTGGAATGCGACTGGAGCAAGGTCGCCACCGAGCAGATCACACCCGGCCAGAACCTTGCGCGCAAGCGCGCCTGGGGCGACATGTCGACCTCCGGCAGCCGCGGCATCCGCCAGTCGCATGACTATGTGCGCCGTGGCGGCGCTGCCGCGCGGACCATGCTGCTGCAGGCGGCGGCCGAGGAGTGGAAGGTTCCGGTCGGTGAGCTGAGCGTTGCAAATGGTGTGATCACCCACGCCGGTTCCAACCGCAAAACCAGCTACGGCAAGGTCGCCACCGCGGCGTCGAAGCTGACCGCGCCCGATCCGAAGTCGATCACGCTGAAGCCGATCAAGGACTGGAAAATCGCCGGCAAGCCGCTGCGCCGCATCGACGGCACAATGAGCAAGCTGAACGGCAGCAAGGTCTATGCGATGGACGTCAAGCTGTCGGGCATGTTGCATGCCACGGTCAGGGAATGCCCGGTGTTTGGCGGGCGTCTGGTCAGTTTTGATGACAGCAAGGTCAAGGGCATGCCTGGCGTCAAAAAGGTGTTTCGCCTCAACGACATCACGGTCGCGGTGGTGGCCGACACTTGGTGGCGGGCGAAAAAAGCGATGGATGCGCTGCCGGTGGTCTGGGACGAAGGCCCCAATGCCAAGGTCACCAGCGCGTCGATCGACGCGCATCTGCGCACCGGACTGACTTCGGACGATGCCTTCGCCGACATCAATACCGGCGATGCGATCAAGGCCATCGCGGCAGCGCCGCGGAAAGTCGAGGCGGTCTATCGCGCGCCTTTCACTTCGCATACCACGATGGAGCCGATGAACTGCACGGTGCGGCTGACCGCGGACAAGGCCGAGCTGTGGATCCCGACACAGAGTGCCGAGGCTTCTATGGCGGTGTTGTCGAGCAGTTCCGGCATGCCGCTGGACAAGTGCGAGGTCTACGCCATGGATCTCGGTGGCGGTTTCGGCCGGCGCATCGGCAGCCAGGATGTCGTGCGCCAGGGCGTGGCGATCGCCAGGGAGTTTCCGGGCGTGCCGGTGAAAATGCTTTGGACGCGCGAGGAAGACCAGGCACACGGCCTGTACCGGCCGATTGCGATGGCGCGTCTGTCAGCCGGCGTCGATGCGCAGGGCAAACTTGCCGGACTGCATGTCCGTGTCTCGGGTCAGTCGATCAACGCCTTCGCAAATCCGGCGGCGATCAAGGAGGGACGTGACCGCCGCCAGTTGCAGGGCCTGTGGGATACCCTCGAAGGTGATGCGCAGATCGGCTACACCCATTCCAATCTGCGTACCGAGTATGCGATGCGTAACACCCATTTGCCGGTGGGTCCGTGGCGCGGCGTCAACACCAACCAGAATGGCATTTTTCTGGAGTGCTTCATGGACGAGGTGGCGAAACTCGCCAACCGCGATCCGCTGGAATTCCGCCGCGAGCTGATGAGTGAGCGACCGAAACACCTGGGCGTGCTCAATGCCGTGGCTGAAAAATCCGGCTGGGGCAAACCGCTGCCTAAGGGTGTGTTCCGTGGCATTGCCCAGTTCATGGGTTATGGCAGCTACTCCGCGGCGGTGGCCGAGGTTTCTGTCAGCGGCAAGGGCGAGGTCAAGGTGCATCGCATGGTGTTTGCGCTGGACTGCGGCAACTATGTCAATCCGGACCAGGTGGCGGCGCAGATCGAGGGCTCGGTGGCCTATGGCATGACCACGCTGCACAGCGAGATTTCGGTCGATGCCGGGCGTGTGGTCGAAACCAACTTCCACAATTTCCGTGTGATGAAAATCGCAGAAATGCCCAAGGTCGAAGTCGTCCTGCCGGTGACGGGTGACTTCTGGGGCGGTGTCGGCGAGCCGACGATCTGCGTGGTGGTGCCGGCGATCCTCAACGCAATCTTTGCCGCCACCGGCAAGCCGGTGCATAACCTGCCGCTTTCCAAGCAGGGGCTGACGCTGGTCTGAGATCCGCGTGCGGCTTGGCCTGGTTGTGTTGATGTGCGGAGTCGCGGCAGTGCAAGCTGTCGCGGCCGAGCCGGCTTTTCCACCGCTGGCGGCATTCCGTATCGACGGCGATGCCATCCATGCGCCGCTGGCGGCGATTGCCGCTGATGTGCAGCGCGGCCGCGACATCGTTGCCAGCCGTGACGGCAATTGCCTGCTGTGTCATGCCATACCCGAAACCGGCGCCCGTTTCATGGGTGACATTGCGCTGCCGCTGAGTGGTGTCGGTGCGCGGCTCAGTGCCGCACAGCTGCGTTTGCGTGTGGTTGACCAGGCCAGGCTCAATCCCGATACGGTGATGCCGTCGTACTACAAGGTGGATGGATTACATCGTGTGGCGCCGGCTTTTCGCGGTCGGCCGATTCTGAGTGCGGCCCAGATTGAAGACGTCGTGGCCTTTCTGCAGACATTAAAATGATGCTGATGATCCCGCGCCGACGTTTCCTGCTGGCCTGCACCGCGCTGGCTGCGGCGCCGCTGATTTCCCGGGCGCAGGGCGACCCGCGGCGGCAGGCGTTGTTGCGCGAGATCACCGGCGGGCCGCTGCCGTCAGCGGGCCGTGTGCTGGTCGATACACCACCGCTGGCAGACAACGGTCACTCGGTGCCGCTGCGCGTGGTGATCGACAGCCCGATGACCGCGGCTGAACGGGTGCGGCGCATCACCATCCTCGCCGAGCGCAATCCGCGCCCGATTGTGGCCAGCTATGTGCTGGGGCCGCTGTGCGCGCGCGCCGAAATCTCCACCCGAATCCGGCTCGCTGACATCCAGGAGGTGATCGCAGTGGCAGAGTTTTCCGACGGCAGCTGGTGGATGGGCGGCACACGCGTCATCGTCACTGAACTCGCCTGCCTGGAGGATGGCTGAAATGCTGGCGCGCATCCAGGTGCCTGCGCAGGCGAAACGCGGCGAGATCATCACCATCCGCATCGCAATCCAGCATCCGATGGAAACCGGTTACCGCCCCGACCATTTCGGGCGACGTATCCCGCGCAACGTGATCCACACCCTGGTGGTGCGTTTTGCCGGGGCCGAGGTGTTTCGTGCCGACATGGGCTCCGGTGTTTCGGCCAACCCCTTCCTGCAGTTCCATGTGCGCGCCGAGGCGGGTGGTGAATTCACCTTCGACTGGGTTGACGATACCGGCGCCAAAGGCAGCGAACGCGCAACGCTGAACGTGGTTTGATGCGCGCGTTGTGCATGCTGTTGCTGTGGCCGCTGCTGCTTGCCGCACAGACGCCGGCACCGCGTTCAGGCCTGGAGTTTGCGAGTGCTGATGTGCGTGCACTGCAGGCCGATGATTTCGCCAATCCCGGCATGTTGTGGGTGGCGCGCGGCGAAAAATTGTGGAACACCCCGGCGGGGCGCAGCGCGACGAGCTGCGCTGGTTGTCATCGCGAAGCGCCGGTGTCGATGAAGGGTGTCGCCGCGCGTTATCCGCGCTTCGACCGCGAAGCAGGTGCGGTGCTCAATCTCGAGGCGCGCATCAAGCGCTGCCGCGAATCACGGCAGCAGGCCGAAGCGCTGCCCCACGAATCCGAGGATTTGCTGGCGTTGACGGCCTACGTCGCGCACCAGTCACGCGGCCAGAGCCTGGTCCCGGCGAAAGATGTGGCCAGCGTGGCGGCACGCGAGCGCGGCCGTGAGCAGTACTTCCGGCGTCAGGGCCAGATGAATCTGGCCTGCATGCATTGTCACGATCGTCTCGCAGGTCGCAAGCTGCTCAGCGATACCATCAGCGAAGGTCATGGCAACGGTTATCCGGCGTACCGGCTGGAGTGGCAGGCGCTGGGTTCACTGCAGCGGCGGCTGCGCGCCTGCTTTACCGGCGTGCGCGCGGAAGCGCCGGCCTTCGGTGCACCCGAGTTGATTGAACTCGAGCTTTATCTGGTGCAGCGGGCGGGCCCGCTCAGGGTCGAGACGCCCGCAGTACGCCGATAGAATTATTCAATAAAAACAATAAGTTACATCAATTCAGGGGGCGATCAACGCAGGCTGGCGTTGATTTTTTCCAGCGCGGCATTGCCGGGGCAGAGCTCCTTCGCGCCAAGCTGGTTCAGCGGCGTATCAACAGTGTTGATGTGCTGGTGCATGTCCTCGGCCTGGGAGTCGAAATAGAGCAGGCCGGTGATGACCTCGCCGCGCGCGGCGTGTTCCTGCAGGTAGTTCATCACCTTGATGCGATCGGTGGCATCGTAATCCTCGGCGAGTTTTTTCAGGCGCAGCGCCGAGCCGTCATGCTGGTAGACGGTGACGGATTCGCCCGGCGCGTAATCGGCGGTGATTTCCTCGCGGCCTTCAATGAAGTCGAGGCGGTTCACCGCTTCGTTGTGCTGGCGCACGTATTCGTAGGACTTGGTCGAGCCGGCGTGGTTGTTGAAAGCCACGCAGGGCGAGACCACGTCAATGAAGGCCGAACCCTTGTGCTCGATCGCGCCCTTGATCAGCGGCACCAGCTGTTTCTTGTCGCCGGAGAAGCTGCGTGCGACATAGGTCGCACCGAGCAGCAGCGCCATGCCGATCAGGTCCAGCGGTTCGTCGGAATTGACCACGCCGCGTTTCGATTTCGAACCCTTGTCGGCGGTCGCCGAGAACTGGCCCTTGGTCAGGCCGTAGACCCCGTTGTTCTCGACGATGTAGACCATGTTTACACCGCGGCGCATGCAGTGGGCGAACTGGCCGATGCCGATCGAGGCCGAGTCGCCGTCACCGGAAACGCCGAGGTAGAGCAGGTCGCGGTTGGCGAGGTTGGCGCCGGTGAGCACCGACGGCATGCGGCCGTGCACGCTGTTGAAGCCGTGTGAATTGCCGAGGAAGTAGTCGGGGGTCTTCGATGAACAGCCGATGCCGGACATCTTGGCGACACGGTGCGGCTGGATGTCGAGCTCCCAGCAGGCCTGGATGATCGAGGCCGAGATCGAATCGTGGCCGCAGCCCGCGCACAGCGTCGAGATCTTGCCCTCGTAGTCGCGCCGCGTGTAGCCGGCCTGGTTTTTCGACAGCGAGGGGTGGTGGAGTTTCGGTTTGGCGAGATAGGTCATGGGGCCTCGATCAGGATGCTTTTTTCAGCGGCACAACGCTGTGCGCGCCGAGGTGACTGGTGATCTGGTCGACAATGAAACGTGCGGTGATCGGTGTGCCGTCGTAGTGCAGGATCGAAATCAGCTGCGCCGGATTGATCTTCGAGTCATTCACAAGCAGCGTGCGCAACTGCGCGTCGCGGTTCTGCTCGATGACAAAGGTGCCGGGGTGGGCGGCGACGAATTCATTGACCTGTTCCGGGAAGGGGAAGCCGCGCACTCGCAGCGCGTTGACATGGACGCCCTGTTCGGCAAGCACGTCCAGCGCCTCCAGCATTGCCGGACTGGTCGACCCGTAGAAGATCGCGCCGTAACTGGCAGTTTTTGCCGAGGGGTAGAGCACCGGCTGCGGCAGCAGCGTCTTCGCGGTGTCGAACTTGCGCATCAGCCGGGTCATGTTCTCGACATAGTCGGGGCCGGCTTCGGAATACATCGCGTAGCGGTTCTTGGTGGTGCCGCGGGTGAAGTAGCCGCCGCGGGTCGGGTGGGTGCCGGGCAGCGTGCGGTACGGGATGCCGTCGCCGTCAACTTCCATGTAGCGGCCGAAGTCGGTGCCGGCTTCCAGCTTCTCGTAGGTCATCAGCTTGCCGCGGTCGTATTGCTGGCCGTCTTTCCAGGTGAAGGGGCGGCACAGCCGGGTGTTCATGCCGATGTCGAGGTCGGTCATCACGAACACCGGCGTCTGCAGGCGCTCGGCGAGGTCGAAAGCCTGTGCCGTCATTTCGTAGCACTCGGCCGGGTCTTCCGGGAACAGCAGCGGGTGCTTGGTGTCGCCGTGCGAGGCATAGGCGCAGGCCAGCACGTCGGACTGCTGGGTGCGCGTCGGCATGCCGGTCGAGGGGCCGCCGCGCTGTACATCGACCAGCACCACCGGTATTTCGGCGAAGTAGGCCAGGCCGATGAACTCGGTCATCAGCGAGATGCCGGGGCCGGAAGTCGCGGTGAAAGCCCGTGCGCCGTTCCAGCCGGCACCGATGGCGATGCCGATGGAGGCGAGTTCGTCCTCGCCCTGGATGATCGCGTATTTGTTCTTCCCGGTATCGGCGTCGGTGCGCAGCTTCTTGCAGTACGACATGAAGGCTTCAGCCACCGACGACGACGGCGTGATCGGGTACCAGGCACAGACCGAGGCGCCGCCATAGACGGCACCCAGCGCCACCGCGCTGTTGCCGTCGGCAAAGATGCGGTCGCCGACATTGTCGGACTTGCTCACACGCAGGCCCAGCGGGCAGGACAGGTTCTTCAGAGCGTAGTCGCGGCCCAGGTGCAGCGCCTTGACGTTGGACTGCAGCAGCGCCTCCTTGCCCTTGTACTGCTCGGAGAACAGCTGTTCGATGACGGCGGGGTCGATTTCAAGCAGCGCGGAGAGGGCGCCGACATAAATGATGTTCTTGAACAGCTGGCGCTGCCGCGGGTCGGTATAGGTGGCATTGCAGATCTCGGTCAGCGGCATGCCGATGCGGGTGATATCCGGACGGAACTTGCTGTCGGGCAGCGGTTTGGAATTGTCGTAGAACAGGTAACCCCCGGCCTCGATTTCCTTGAGGTCGTTGTCCCAGGTCTGCGGGTTCATCGCGACCATCAGGTCGACGCCGCCACGGCGGCCGAGGTAGCCATTCTCGGTGACCCGCACCTCGTACCAGGTCGGCAGGCCCTGGATGTTCGACGGAAAGATGTTACGCGGGCTGACCGGCACGCCCATGCGCAGGATCGATCGTGCGAACAGTTCGTTGGCCGAGGCCGAGCCCGAGCCGTTGACGTTGGCGAACTTGATGACGAAATCGTTGGTGGCAGTGATGGGTGTCATGGAAATGGGTGATTGAAGTTCAAAACCTTTTAGCCACAGAGGGCACAGAGTTCACAGAGAAAACCCTAAAAAGTAGTGGCCCTATATTTTTTGCAGTTTGCAGTTCTCTGTGCTCTCTGTGAACTCTGTGGCTGCTTTTGATCTTGTTTTTCAGGCCGCCTTGCGCTGCGGTTTGCGGCAGCCGGGGCCGGCGTGGGTCATCTGCACCAGGTATTTCTGCATGTCCCAGGCGCCTGTCGGGCAGCGCTCGGCGCAAAGGCCGCAGTGCAGGCAGACGTCCTCGTCCTTGGCCATGATGCGGCCGGTCATGCGCAGCGGATCGGAGACATAGAGTCCCTGGTCGGGATGCAGCGCAGGGGCGGTCAGGCGTTCGCGGACTTCAGCCTCCTCGCCATCCGGCGTGAAGGTGATGCAGTCCATCGGGCAGATGTCGACGCAGGCGTCGCATTCGATGCACAGCTTGGGCGCGAATACCGTCTGCACGTCGCAGTTGAGGCAGCGTTGTGCTTCGGCAAAGCCGGATTTGGCGTCGAAACCGAGTTCCACCTCGACCTTGATGCTTTTCAGCGTCAGCTTCTGGTCCTGCCAGGGCACCTTGTGGCGCAGCGCCGCCGAAATGTCGTTGTCATAGCTCCATTCATGGATGCCCATCTTCTGCGACATCACCGCCACTGCGGGCAGCGGGCGATCCTTCAGGTCTTCCCCGGTGAGCATTTTGTCGATCGATACCGCGGCTTCATGGCCATGAGCCACCGCCCAGATGATGTTCTTTGGGCCAAAGGCGGAGTCGCCCCCGAAAAAAACCTTGGGGTTGCTTGACTGGAAGCTGACCTTGTCCACGACGGGCATGTTCCATTGATCGAAATCAACGCCGGCATCACGCTCGATCCAAGGGAAGGCGTTTTCCTGGCCAATGGCCACCAGCACGTCATCACACTCGAAAAACTGATCCGGCTCGCCTGTGGATACCAGCTTGCGGCGGCCCTTGGCATCGTATTCGGCTTTGACCTTCTCGAAGCTCATGCCAAGCAGTTTGCCGTTCTCGACCTTGCAGGCTTTCGGCACCAGGAAGTTCAGGATGGGGATGCCTTCTTCAATGGCGTCTTCCTTTTCCCATGGACTCGCCTTCATTTCCTCGTAGCCGGAGCGGACGATGACTTTGACGTCCTCGCCGCCCAGGCGTTTGGCCGATCGGCAGCAGTCCATCGCGGTGTTGCCGCCGCCGAGCACGATCACGCGTTTTCCGATTTTCTCGATATGCCCGAACGACACGCTGGCCAGCCAGTCGATGCCGAGGTGAACATTGGCCGCGGCTTCCTTGCGGCCCGGTGCATCGAGGTCACGGCCGCGAGGTGCGCCGGTGCCGACGAATACCGCGTCGTAACCTTCGGCGAGGATTTTTTTCAGGCTGTCGACGCGGGTGCCGGTCTTGACGGTGATGTTGCCGATGCCGGTGATGTAACCGACTTCCTCGTCAATCACTGATTCGGGCAGGCGGAAGCGTGGCACCTGTGAACGCATGAAGCCGCCGGCCTTGGGGTCGGCTTCGTAAATGGTGATGTCATAGCCCAGCGGTGCCAGATCGCGGGCGACGGTCAGCGAGGCCGGACCACCACCGATACAGGCGATGCGTTTGCCGTTTTTTTGCGCAGGCGCTTTCGGCATCCGTGCCGAGACGTCGTCCTTGTTGTCGGCGGCAACGCGCTTCAGTCGGCAGATCGCGACAGGTTCAGCCTTGGGGCCGTCTTCGTGCGCGCTTGGCTTGCGCATCTCGACATTGCCTTCCTCGACGCGGCCGCGACGACAGGCCGGTTCGCAGGGGCGGTCGCAGGTGCGGCCGAGAATGCCGGGGAAGACATTCGATTTCCAGTTGACCATGTAGGCATCGCTGTAGCGGCCTGCGGCGATCAAGCGGATGTATTCAGGGACGGGGGTGTGGGCCGGGCAGGCCCACTGACAATCGACAACTTTATGGAAGTAATCGGGGTGCGCGATATCAGTCGGCTTCAAAAAAGACTCCTGCCTGCGGTTGGCTACATGTTGTTTTTTTTATTGGGCTATTTTTGCTTCGGGAATTCCGCCGCAAAAGTGCCGGAAAGTCTACGCCTTTGCCCTAGGGAAGAAAAGCGCGATGCAAGCGGTTGCGGCCAGATAAAAAACCGCCCCAATTCATGGCGAGGGCAGGGGTGGATCGCTCAGGGCGAGATGGGGCCGATCAGCTTGACCAGCTTGCCGTGTTTTTCGTAGTCGGATCGCAGGCGCGCCATCGCCTGTTCAGGGGTCATGTGCCAGGGCTCCAGCTCGGCCAGCTTGTTGTCCGGACGGTCGAGTACTTTCTTGATTTCAGCGTTGAGGCGGTCGATCACCGGTCTGGGGGTGGCTGCCGGAGCGAATACCGCGACCCAGCCACGGTATTCATAGCCGGGTACGCCGGATTCGGCGACCGTGGGGGCATCCGGAAACTGCCTGAGGCGGGAGTCCGAGGTTACTGCGAGCAGGCGCAGCCGCTGCGACTGCAGCTGTGTTGCCAGGGCTGCCGGCGTACCGGCGATCAACTGCGATTCACCGGACACCATGGCGGTGGTCGCCGGGCCGCCGCCCTTGTACGGCACATGCAGCATTCGGGTGCCGCTCATCGAGTTGAGCAGTGCTATGGCCATGTGTGAAAAACTGCCGTTGCCCGATGAGGCGTAAAGAATCTGGTCCGGGTGCCTGCGCGCGAGGGAGACCAGTTCCTTCACCGATTTCACCGGCAGCGAGGGGTGGGTTGCTAGCAGGCCGGTCTGTGCCACCAGGAAGCCGGCCAGCGTGAAGTCACGCAGGGTGTCATAGCCCAGCTTGGGATAGGTGTAGGCATTGCTGATGTGGCTGGTCGAATGGACCATCAGCGTGTAGCCGTCGGGTGCCGACTTCGCCAGCATTTCGCTGCCGATGCTGCCGGTGGCGCCCGGACGATTGTCGATGATGAACTGCTGACCGGTCTGCTCGGAAATTTTTGCGAACACCAGACGGCCGGCGATGTCGGTGAGGCCTCCAGGTGGCCAGGGAATGATCACCCTGACTGTTTTGGCAGGGTAGTTCTGTGCGTTGGCCGGTGCGGTGGACAGTAGCGTGGCGGTAGCCAGCAGGGCTGCGGCAAACATGGCGTGCTTCATCGTTGTTGTTCTCCCTGAGGGTCGATGCGTGTGACTGCGCGAATGCGGCACGCAGCTTAACGCATCACCAGTATGCGGCGCACCTGCGGGGCCCGCATCAACCCCGCTTCAATTCCTGGACCGATTTCACCAGCACTCCGTCTGCCCGCTTCAGCGCTCTGGTCGCGGCACGGGTGATGCCGAAGGTCGGCACGTACTGCGAGTGTTTGCCCGCGCCGCCAGTGACGATGACGATCAGGTCATCAGGTTTCTGCCACATGTGCACCGGCGTATCGAGCGGCGCATTGGCGTACTGGTCGGCGTTCCTGCGGCGAAAACGCCGCGCGATGGTCTCTTCGGAGAAGCGCGACAGCGGGATCACCGCATCGTCATAAAGCCACTGCTTGACCTGAGCCTTGGTCATGCCTTTGCTGGCCACCGTGGCCGCGTGTTCCGGGCCGAAGGCCAGCACCGGCTGGCCGGCGTAATAGGCATTGTTCGATCCGGTGGTAGCCATGGTGCCCGACACCATGCGCAGGATGCCCTCGGGCGTCAGGCTTTCATGATCGTTGATGTTGTGCGGACTCTCGGCGGCGACGACCGTCACGGTGGTCGCGTCCAGCGGGTAGCCCAGCTCCACGTGCAGCGGCTCCCAGGGCGATGCCGCCTCGTTTTCGGCCACGCAGAAGGTGAATTTGGCCGGCGTGCCGGCGGTGGCCATGTCGCCGGTGCCCGGAATCGCGCCGCCGATGTTGACCAGCGCCAGCCGCACCGCGCGGCCGATCACGGCGTTGGCGCGATGATAGTTGCCCATCACGTTGTGGCCCGAGTGGATGCCCACTTCGCGCGCCACCGGGCCATTGAAAATCAGCATCGGCGTGCAGGGATGGGTGGTCGCCTGCGTACCGTAGAGGTTGTACTGGTCCTCGGCCAGCGCTTCCAGCGCCAGCAGCACCAGCGGGAAATGTTCCGGCTTGCAGCCGGCCATCACCGCGTTGGCGGCCACGCGCACCGGCGTTGCCGCGCCGAAACGCGGCGGGATCTTGATCACCGGGGCGTCGAGGTCGCGGTCGCAGTAGGCAAGCATGCGTTCGACACGTTCCGGCGTCGGCGGGATCACCGGCAGGCCGTCGCTCCAGCCCTTTGCGCAGAGGAACTCGAACACCGCCTCCGGATCGTCGTCGCACTCAACCAGTGCGCCGGGTTTCTGCAGCAGGGTGGTGAGGGCGGTCATGACGGCTGCTTCCGGGAGGATTGGATGAAGCGGAGGAGCTGGGGCATCGCCACCGCGGCGCGCTCACGCACCTGGTCCAGGTTGAGCCCGCCCAGCGGGTGCTTGATTTCGAGCAAAGGCAGGTCTGGCACGCCGAAGACCTTGGCCTGGGCCTTGCCCAGCTTCATGAATGAATCCGAGCACACCACGGCGGCGAGCAGGCCGCGTTTGGTCAGTTGCGCCATGTCGTGGACACTCCACGACGTGCACGACCCTCAATCGGCCATGGCACTGACGACGAGGTCGGCCTCCTTCGCCAACTGGTCGAGCACCGCGTCGGGTGCCGGCTTGCTCGAGAACGGCTTGCGTGTCATCACCACCGAATCGACCTTGAAATCCTTTTTAACGCCTTCGATGATCAGATTCAGCAGGTGATCAGCATTGCCCTTGCTGTTGTCGAGCACGCCGAGGCGGATGCCGGCATCGCCCAGCGTGCGGCTGGATTTGAGTTCTGCGACCTGCTCGAGCGGAGCGTCCGGTGCCACCAGGAATATCTTGCCCATGTGTTTTTCCTTGTCTGCGACGCCAGTTTCTGTGGCGTCAGTTGTTGACTTTGATGCCAGCGGCCTTGAACACCGGCGGCCATTTCTGCAGTTCGCGGCGCACGTGCTCGGTGAAGCGGTCCGGGGTCAGGCTCACCGGATCGAAGCCCTGGGCCTCCATCTGCTGGCTCACCTCCGGCAGCCTGAGCACGCGGTCGAACTCGGCATACAGGCGGTCGACGATGGGCCGCGGCGTCTTGCCCGGCGCGAGAATGCCGTAATAGCCGTCGACCTCGTAGCCCGGCAGCGCGGCTTCGGCCATGGTCGGCACCTCGGGCAGGGCCTTGACGCGCTTGGCCGAGCCCACTGCCAGCGGACGCAGCCGCCCCGAGCGGATGAAGGGGATCGCCGCGCCGGGCGCGGTCATCAGCATGTGCACCTGGCCGCTGACCACGGCAACGGTGGCGTCACCCGCGCCCTTGTACGGGACATGCACCATGTTGATTTTGGCCATGTGTTTCATCAGCTCGATCGACAGGTGGCCGCCGGTGCCGGCCCCTGAGGATGCATAGTTGAGTTCGCCGCCGCGCGCGCGGGCGAAGGCGATCAGTTCCTTCACCGATTTGACCGGCAGCGAGGGGTGCACCACCAGCACATTGGGTGAAAAGGCGAGCAGGTTGACGCGCGCGAAATCCTCGATCGTGTCGTAAGGCAGCTTCGCGTAAAGGCTGGGGTTGAGGCTGTAGCCGGTGGCGACGATCAGGATGGTATGGCCGTCGGGCGGCGCCTTGGCGACGATCTCGGAGCCGACGATGCCCGCCGCGCCCGGACGCAGATCAACCAGCACCTGCTGACCCCAGTTTTCCGCGATGCGCGGACTGAACAGGCGTGCGACAAAGTCATTGCCGCCGCCGGCGGAGGAGGGCACAACAAAGCGGATCGGTTTGCTGGGGTAGCTTTGCGCCAGTGCCGGCGGCGCCAGCATCAGCAGGGTGATCAGGGCGAGCATTCGCTTCATGGGGTGACTCCGTTATTGCAGCTTGAGACCGGTTTTTTTCACCAGTCCGCGCCATTTGTCGTATTCCGCCCGCGCCTGCTGGGTGAATTCACGCGGCGGGTTGCCGACGACCTCGGTGCCGCCGGCCTCCATCTTCGCCGCGGTGGCCGGTTCGTTGACGGTCTTGCTGGCCTCCCGGTACAACTGCTCGACCAGATTTGCGGGCAGCTTCGCCGGTCCGAACAGGCCGAACCAGGCGCTGACTTCATAGCCGGGCACGGTTTCGGCGATGGTCGGCAACTCCGGCATCGCCTTCAGCCGTTTTTCCGTGGTCACCGCGATGCCGCGCATGCGGCCGGCCTTGATCAGCGGCTGCGCCGAGATCGGGCTGCCCAGCATCCAGTTGACCTGGCCGGAGATCACCGCGGGGTAGCCGTCAGCCACGCCCTTGTATGGCACATGGGTCATGCGGGTGCCGGTGAGCGCGGTCAGCAGTTCGCCACCCAGGTGCAGCACGCCACCAGTGCCCGAGGAGGCGTAGGTCACGCTGTCGGGTTTGGCTTTGGCCAGGCTGATCAGGTCGGCCACCGTTTTAACCGGCAGCGAGGGCGTGACCACGATGATGTAGGGGTTGGTGGTGAGTTTGGTGATCGGCTGGAAATCGCGGATAGGGTCGTAGCGCACTTCGCGGATCGCGGCGTTGGTGATGTAACTGCTGCTGCTCACCATCAGCGTATAGCCGTCGGGCGCTGCCCGCGCGACGATTTCGGCGCCGATGCTGCCGCCAGCGCCGGCGCGGTTGTCAACGATGAAGGGCTGGCCCCACAGCGCGTGGTAGTGCTGCGCGATCAGCCGCGCCAGGCTGTCGACGCCGCCGCCGGCGGATACCGGCACCACGATGCGCACCGGCCGCTGCGGGTAGGCCGCGGTGGCTGCGGCCACCGCTAGCGGGGCCGCCAACAGCAGTGCAAGTGCAGGTCGCAGCAGGCGCAATGCGCTATTCATCGATTCTCCCCGTGGTGGTGCCGGCTTTGCGGCAGTCCCTGCCCGTGTCGGGCCGGTCCTTGTTTTTGGATCATTATCGGGCCGCGCCACTGATGAGTAAATTGAGATTATTGCAAGAATTGTTTCTCGTCCGGCATCAATGCCGCGGCTTTGCCGACGCCATGCCTGCAAAAACAAACCCGGCTGCGGGGCCGGGTTTGCGGGAGGTTTGGGCGGAGCCGTGGGGTCAGGATTCCGCGGCCTTGCCTTCAACCACGCGCAGCTGTGGGCGCTCTTTCGGCGCACGCAGCTCGTGTTTGTCGGCGAAGAGCAGGCATTGCGGGCCGATGTCGGCGATGCTGTTGCAGCCGAGCAGCGCCATGTTGCGGTGGATTTCGTCGCGGTAAATCTGCAGTGCACGCGCGGCACCGGCCTCGCCGCCGGCGGCGACGCCGTACAGCGTCGAGCGGCCGACCATCACCGCGTCGGCACCCAGCGCCAGCGCCTTCACCACATCGCTGCCGCGGCGGATGCCGCTGTCCATGAAGATGGTGGTTTTGCCACCCACGGCATCGGCGATTTCCGGCAGCACTTCGATCGGCGACACGATGCCGTCGAGGTTGCGCCCGCCGTGATTGGAAACGTCAATGCCGTCAGCACCGTGATCGACCGCGCTGATCGCATCCTGCGGGTCAAGGATGCCCTTGACGATGATCTTGCCCGGCCAGATCTTGCGCAGCGCGTCGAGGTCGCCCCAGTTGATCGAGTCGGTGCGCAGGCTGGAGCGGCCAACCGGACCGCGGGTCATCTTGGCGCGCGCGGCCTCGGGGTAGTTCGCGTACATCGGCATGCCGGTGGTGAGCAGGTAACGCGCCATCACGCCCATCAGCCAGCGCGGATGGGTGGCCATGTCCCACATGTTCTTCAAACCGAAGCTGAAGGGGATGGTGAAGCCGTTGCGCTGGTTGTATTCGCGGTTGCCCGAGGACACGCCGTCAACGGTGACCACCAGCGTCTTGTAGCCGGCAGCCTTGGCGCGGTTGACCAGTTCATGCGACATCGAACGGTCCGGCCACAGGTAGAGCTGGAACCACAGGTCGCCGCCGGCTTCGTCGGCGACGCGTTCCATCGCAGTGATCGAGCCGGTGGCCAGAGTGAACGGGATGCCAGCCGCGCGCGCCGCCTTGGCCAGCTTGATCTCGCCTTCGTGCCACAGCAGGCCGGCAACACCGGTCGGTGCGATCACCATCGGCATCTTGTGTTTGACGCCGAAGATCTCGGTCTCCTGGCTGCGCTTGGAAACGTCAACGAAGGTGCGGGTGCGGAAACGGATGCGGTCGAATACTTCGCGGTTGTTGCGCAGTGCGACTTCATCTTCGGTGCCGCGATCGACAAATTCAAAGAATCCCTTGGGCACACGCTTCATCGCGATTTTGCGCAGGTCGAAAATGTTGTAGGCGTTCAGGTCGTCGCTCATCGGGTGTTCCTTGGTCAGGCGGCCGCAGTTTGCTGCATCTAGAGTCTGCGGCACATGGTGGACGCATGGCGCGTCACGGCGCGCGCGAAGGGCGCAAAGATACCGCGAATCAGCACGTAATGGCTAGTCGGGGCGACGGTCTGCCGGGGTTCGCATATTGGGCCGGCTGCCTATTCGGCACGTATGCCGGAAGCCTTGATCACCTGTGCCCAGCGCGTCGATTCGTCGCGGATCAGCGCGCCTAGCTCAGCCGGCCCAAGCAGCAGCGGGTCCATGCCCTGCTTGACCAGGGTATTGCGCATGTCGTCGTTGTTCATCACCGCGGCGAGCGAGCCGTGCAGCTTGTCGATCACCGGTTTCGGTGTCCTGGCCGGCACGAAGACCGCGCCCCAGGAATTGACGTCAAAACCCTTCAGGCCCTGTTCGTCCAGGGTTGGCATGTCCGGCGCACCTGGCGAACGGCGAAGCGTGGTCACACCCAGTGCGCGCAACTTGCCCGAGATCACATGCGGCATCGTCGCGGCGAGCCCGGCGCAGTACATCTGGGTCTGGCCGGCGATGGTGTCGACCACCGCCGGCGCGCCGCCCTTGTACGGCACATGCAGCAGGTCGAGACCGGCCATCACCTTGAGCATTTCGACGCACAGATGCGGTGTGCCGCCGACGCCGGAGGAGGCGAAGGACAGCTTGCCCGGCCTTGCCCTGGCGTATGCGATGAACTCCTGCAGGTTCTTCACCGGAAGCGAGGCGTTGATTACCAGCAGGTACGGCACCACCGCGATCAGTGTCACCGGTGCCAGGTCTTTCTCGGGGCTGTAGCCGAGCTTTTTGTAGAGGTGCGGGCCGATCGACAGCAGGCCGCCCGTACCGTAGAGCAGCGTGTGGCCGTCGGCCGGTGAGCGCGCGACCAGTTCAGCGCCGATGTTGCCACTGGCGCCGGCGCGGTTGTCCACCACGACATTGATGCCCAGCCGCTCGGCGAGTTTCGGCGCGACCTGCCGCGCGAGGATGTCGTTGGAGCTGGCCCCTGCGGGATAGGGGACGACGAGACGGACGGGACGGTTCGGATATTTTTCCGCGGCAATGGCTCCTGCGGCGCTGGCGAATGCGCAAATGCCGGCCAGAAGCAAACCGATGCTGATGCGATGACCCATGCCACATCTCCCCGCAGAGTACGGATGCTGCCGGCGGACTGGATGTCGACCGGGATGTGCAACTGGTGTTACATGACGCAGTATTTTCCGGATCAGTGTTTCTTGGGCACGTAAAGATCGGTGATCGTGCCTTCCGCCATTTCCGCAGCGAAAAACAGTGTTTCCGAAAGCGTCGGATGCGGATGGATGGTGAGGCCGATATCGTGCGAGTCGGCGCCCATTTCCAGTGCCAGCACGGCCTCGGCGATCAGCTCACCGGCGTTGACGCCGGTCATTGCCGCGCCAAGCAGGCGCCGCGTGTTCTTGTCGAAGATAGCCTTGGTCATGCCTTCGTCGCGGCCGGTGGCCAGTGCGCGGCCGCTGGCGGCCCAGGGGAACACGGCTTTGTCGTATTCGATCCCCTGCGCCTGGGCCTGGGTTTCGGTGAGGCCCATCCAGGCGATTTCCGGATCGGTGTAGGCCACCGAAGGAATCGTGCGTGCATCAAAAAACGCCTTGTGGCCGGCGATGACTTCGGCTGCGATCTTGGCTTCGTAGGTCGCCTTGTGCGCGAGCATCGGTTCGCCGCAGACATCGCCGATGGCGTAGATGTGGGGCACGTTGGTGCGCTGTTGCTTGTCGACCGGGATGAAGCCGCGCTCATTGATGCTGACACCCGCTGCTTCGGCCTTGATCTCGCGGCCGTTGGGGCGGCGGCCGACGGACATCAGCGCGGCGTCGAAGGTGTCGGTGCTGGTCTTGCCGTCGGTGGTTTCGAAGGTGACCTTCAGGCCGCCCTTCTGTGCCTCGATCTTCGCGACCTTGGTCTTGAGCAGGATTTTTTCGTAGCGTTTCTCGATGCGTTTCGCCAGCGGCCGCACCACATCCTTGTCGGCGCCGGGGATCAGGCCGTCCATCAATTCGACGACGGTGATTTTTGAACCCAGCGCGTCGTACACCGTCGCCATCTCGAGGCCGATGATGCCGCCACCGATGATCAGCATGCGTTTCGGCACTTCGGCGAGTTTGAGTGCGCCGGTGGAATCGATGATGCGCGGATCCTCATAGGGAAAACCCGGAATCTTCGCGACCGAGGAGCCGGCGGCGATGATGCACTGCTCGAAGCCGACGGTTTTCACACCGTCGGCGGTTTCGACGCGGATGGTGTTGGCCGACGCGAATTCACCGCGGCCGGTGACCACCTGCACCTTGCGCTGTTTGGCCAGTCCGCCGAGGCCCTTGGTCAGCTTGCCGATCACGCCGTCTTTCCACGCGCGCAGCTTGTCGATCTCGATTTTCGGTTTGCCGAAGGTGATGCCGGCGTGTGCGGCTTCGTCGGCCTCGGTGATGACCTTGGCCATGTGCAGCAGCGCCTTTGACGGAATGCAGCCGACGTTGAGGCAGACGCCGCCGAGTGTCGGATAACGTTCGATCAGCACGACTTTCTTGCCAAGGTCGGCGGCGCGAAAGGCCGCGGTGTAACCGCCGGGGCCGGCGCCGAGCACGACGACTTCGGCGTGGATGTCGGCCTTCACGGCAGGATTGGGCGCGGAGGATTGAGGGGCGGGCGCAGCAGCAGGCTTCGCAGCGGCTGGCGCTGGTGCAGCTGTCTGCGGCGCAGGTGCGGCAGCGCCGGCTTCTTCCAGTGTCAGGATCACCGAACCCATCGACACCTTGTCGCCGGGTTTCAGGCTGACGGCCTTGACCACGCCGGCGCTGGGCGCGGGTATGTCCATGGTCGCCTTGTCGGATTCCAGCGTGACCAGCGGGTCTTCCGCACTGACGCTGTCGCCGGGTTTTACCAGCACCTCGATCACCGGGATGTTCTTGAAATCACCGATGTCCGGGACCTTCACTTCCAGGGTTTTGCCCATGAAAAATTCTCTTTTAAAATCAAATACTTACAATTTGTTCGCAATCAGCCGCGGATGTGACCGTCGCCGAACACCACGTACTTGAGCGAGGTCAGGCCTTCGAGGCCGACCGGGCCGCGGGCGTGGATTTTGTCGGTGGAAATGCCGATCTCAGCGCCGAGGCCGTACTCGTAGCCATCGGCAAAGCGGGTCGAGGCGTTGACCATTACCGAGCTCGAATCCACCTCGCGCAGGAAGCGGCGCGCCCTGGTCACGTTCTCGGTGACGATGGCGTCGGTGTGCTGCGAGCCATAGCGCGTGATGTGTTCAATGGCTGCATCGAGGCCGTCGACGATGCGCACCGACAGGATGGCGTCGAGGTACTCGGTGTACCAGTCTTCCTCGGTCGCGGCCTTCATCGCGGGCACGACTGCGCGCGCAGCGTCATCGCCGCGCAGCTCGATCTTCTTGTCGGCGTAGATTTTGCACAGCGGCGGCAGGATCTTCGGCGCGATCGCGCGCGCGACCAGCAGCGTTTCCATGGTGTTGCAGGTGCCCAGGCGCTGGGTCTTGGCGTTGTCGGCAACGCGGATTGCCTTGTCGAAGTCGGCCTCGTCATCAATATAGACATGGCAGACACCGTGCAGGTGCTTGATCATCGGGATACGCGACTCGCGCATCAGGCGCTCGATCAGGCCCTTGCCGCCACGTGGCACGATGACATCCACGTAGTCCTGCATCGTGATCAATTCACCGACGGCGGCGCGGTCGGCGGTGGCGATCACCTGCACCGCGTCCTGCGGCAGGCCGGCGGCCTTCAGTCCTGCCTGCACACAGGCGGCGATGGCCTGGTTGGAATGCAGTGCTTCCGAGCCGCCGCGCAGGATCGCGGCATTGCCGGATTTCAGGCACAGCCCGGCCGCGTCCGCGGTCACATTGGGCCGGGATTCGTAGATGATGCCGATCACGCCCAGCGGCACCCGCATCTGGCCGACCTGGATGCCGCTCGGACGGTACTTGAGGCCGCTGATCTCGCCGATCGGATCGGGCAGCGCGGCGATCTGGCGCAGGCCGTCGGCCATGGTGGCGATGGTCTTCGGTTTCAGGGTCAGGCGGTCGATCGCGGCGGCGTCAAGCCCCTTCGCTTGCGCGGCTTCAAGATCGCGCGCGTTCTCGCGCTGCAGCGTGGTGGCCGCGTCCTCGATGGCTGCGGCCATTGCCGTCAGCGCGGCATTTTTTGTGCGCGTGTCGGCCACCGCCATCGCGCGTGAAGCGGCGCGTGCGGCCTTGCCGACACCGGTCATGTAGGTCTGGACATCCATGTTCTGGATTCTAGCAGGAGCAGGCGGTGCTGCCCCTTGGAGCGTGCATACTCAAGGCTGAGTCCATAAAGGCAAGTGCATGGGCATGGCCGCCGGTGAGTATCGCCGGCAGCGGCGTGCTAAAGGGGGATGGTGATGTCCGGAGATTCATGGTGTGTGCCGCGGCTTCTGGTCGCGGCATTGTTCGGCCTGGCGCTGTCCTCATCGCCCGGCTGTTCGAGAAAACCCAGCGAAGTGATTGTGCCCAGCGGGCCGCTGCCGGCGGACATCGAAAGCTACGGCTACTACACCAAATACCTGGATGCCGGGGGCATTCCGATCCTGGCGCCGCCCGAAGTCAGCGACATCGCGCTGTCGCGGCTGAAGGACATCGTCAACGAAATGCTGGGGAAGCGGCCCGACCTGCGGGGTGTGCTGCAGTACCAGGAAATCCGCTTTGCCATCATCCCGCAGCGCGCGTTCACGACCACCCTGCCGGAGTATCGCGACCTATACCGGTTGTTTCCCCATATCGACTGGAACACGCGCACCCGTGGCGTTGGTGCCACCGATGCCATTCCCACGGTGAGCTGCGGCGAGGAGAACCTGCTCAAGCTGCCTGATGACCCCTATGTCGGGGCCTCGATCTGCATGCATGAGTTTGCCCACACCATCCACCTCATGGCGCTGCGCAAGCAGGGGCCGGAGTTTGACGAAAAGCTGAACCACCTTTACCGCGAGGCGCGTGCCGCCGGAATCACCGCATCAACCTACATGGATGAGAATGCGGGAGAGTATTTTGCGGAGATGACGCAGACCTGGTTCAACGCCAACCGCTGCATCAATCCGCCGGATGGCATCAGCGGACCGATCTGCCGCAATGACATCCTGAAGCAGCGTGATCCCGGCATGTGGAAATTGCTCGACAGCCTGTTCCCGATGCCGGTGCGCAAGGCGTACTAGCGGCCGCAGCCGCTTCAAAACAGCGCGGGATGCGCGGCGAATGCCGCGGCAGAGATTCGCCGCTGCGGCTGGGCTTTGACGGTACCTGGATTGTTGCGCGCGAAGCGCAGCGCGAGCTGCAGCAGCTCGTCCCAAGGGTCGCCGCGCACCAGGCCTTTGACCATGCGGTCAATCAGCGCTGCATGGCGCAGTCCTTCGGTGACCTGGGCCAGTGTGAAGCGGCGCAGGTTGTTCTGCATCGCGCCCTGGTGCGAAGGGCCCCAGATGCGCGCCTCGCGCAGCATTATCGACACCGGCTTGCCGGCGTTGACACCGGCGATGATCTTGCCGATGGCGCGGATTTCCTCGGACAGCGACCACAGCACCAGCGGCGCCGCGGTGCCTTCGCCCTGCAGGCCGTCGAGCACGCGCGCCACGCGCAGCGGGTCACCTTCGAGCATGATTTCACCGAGGTTGAACACGTCGTAGCGGGCAACGTCGAGCACTGCATCGCGAATCTGGTCAAAGGTGATCGCGCCTTGCGGGTACAACAGCGCGAGTTTCTGCACTTCCTGATAGGCGGCGAGCAGGTTGCCCTCTACGCGGTCGGCGATGAAGTCGAGTGTCGCGGCATCGGCGTCCTGTTCCTGGGCGGCGAGCCGTGCGGCGATCCACTGCGGCAGCGCCTTGCGTGTGACCGGCCTGGCTTCGACGGCGATACCTGCGCGTTCCAGTGCCTCGAACCAGGCCGCCTTCTGGCCGCGCCAGTCGAGGTCTGACACGGTGATCAGGGTCACGGTGTCCGGAGGCAGCGATTTGCAGTAGGCCTGCAGCGTTTCGCCGCCCTCCTTGCCGGGCTTGCCGGTGGGAATGCGCAGCTCCAGGAGTTTTTTCGAGGCGAACAGCGACTGCGAATTGCCGGCGAGCGCAAGCTGGCTCCATTTGAAGCCGGAGTCGGCGGTCAGCACCTCACGTTCGGAATAGCCTTCGGCGCGCGCCCTGGCGCGGATGCGGTCGCCGGCTTCGAGTGCGAGCAGCGGTTCAGTGCCGAAGACGGTATACAGCGGTTGTAATTCCCGCTTCAGGTGTCCGGCAAGCTGTTCGGTTGGCACACGCATGAGATGCCGCGCATGCTATCGCAAAACGCGCTGCGTGACGATGACCGGATTACGCCGTGGGCAGTCGCGTTGCCTGCAGGCGGCGCAGCAGTTGCTGGATGGCGTCGGCCTGCATGTCGCGGAACAGCAGCGCCTCTTCCGATTCCTTGGACAGTGTTTCGTTGTCGTTGAAGGAAAAATCGCGGTTGAGCACGATCTCGCTGGCCGGCGCCACTTCAGCACCCTTCTGGTCGACCAAGCGGTAGGCCACGCGGTAGCGTAATTGGTACTCGCGCACGCGGCCGGTGCCGGAAAGTGACAGGATGTTTTTTTCGCGCAGTTCGGTGATCAGCACCAGGGTCGCCGCGGCGTCCTTCTGCACACTGACCACGCGGGTGCTGCTGCCGGAAGTCACCGCGCGCCGGAATTGGGTCGCGAACTGCGAGGTCGGCGCGGCCTGCACGAACAGCGTGTCAAAGGGCAGGGTTGCGGAGCCGCGCAACTGGAAGCCGCAGCCCCCCAGCAGCAGGGCGGCCAGCGCAAGGGCGGCGGACAGCATTTTTGACGGAAATTTCATCGGTTCAGACCACGACGTTGACCAAACGTCCCGGAACAATAACAACTTTTTTCGCCGGCTGCCCGGCCATGAATTTTTGCACTTCCGGGTGGGCCAGCACCGCGGCCTCGATGGCCGCCTTGCCGGCATCGCGGGCGACACGGATGTCGCCGCGCTTTTTGCCGTTGACCTGCACCACCAGCTCGGTTTCGGACTCGATCAGGGCGGCGGCATCGGGTTCCGGCCAGGGCGCATCGAGCATGTCGCTGCCGTAGCCGAGGTCGATCCACAATTGGTGGCCGATGTGCGGGGTGATCGGCGAGAGCAGGCGCAGCAGCATCGAGGTACCTTCGTGCAGCACCGCGTTGACTGCATCATCGTTGCCGCCCTTAAGCACGCCTTCGAGCGTATTCAGCATTTTCATCGCGGCCGAAGCCACGGTGTTGAACTGGTGGCGGCCGAGGTCGTAGTTGGCCTGTTTCAGCACTGCGTGCAATTCGCGGCGCGCGGCGGCGAGTGTTGCCGGCAGTGTTGCCGGCAGCGCAACCTTGCCGCGTTGTGCGGCTTCGAAACCCAAAGACCACACCCGGCGCAGGAAACGCGCGGCGCCTTCGACGCTGGCATCCGACCACTCGAGCGTCTGCTCGGGTGGTGCGGTGAACATCATGTAAAAGCGCGCGATATCCGCGCCATAGGTCTCGATCAGCGCCTGCGGATCGACGCCGTTGTTCTTGGATTTCGACATGGTGCCGATGCCGCCGGATTCCACCGGCTGGCCGTCGGCGCGCAGCACCGCGCCGCTGCGATTACCCTGGGCATCGACGCTGACATCAACATCGGCCGGGTTGTAATAGGTGATGCGGCCCGCCGCGGGTTTGCGGAAAAAGATTTCGTTGAGCACCATGCCCTGGGTGAGCAGGTTCTTGAACGGCTCATCCAGCTTTACGAGGCCGAGATCGCGCATGGCCTTGCTCCAGAAGCGCGAGTACAGCAGATGCAGGATCGCGTGTTCGATGCCGCCGATGTACTGGTCGGCGGGCAGCCAGTAGTTGACGCGTTCATCGACCATCGCGGTCTTGCTGTCGGCGCAGGCGTAGCGCAGGTAGTACCAGGACGAATCGACGAAGGTGTCCATGGTGTCGGTTTCGCGCTTCGCCGGCTGGCCGCATTTCGGGCAGCTGCAATTGACGAAATCGGCGCGTTTGTTCAGCGGATTGCCGCTGCCGTCCGGCACGCAGTCCTCGGGCAGCACTACCGGCAAATCTTTATCAGGCACCGGCACATCGCCACAGCTCGCGCAGTGGATGATCGGGATCGGGCAGCCCCAGTAACGCTGGCGCGAGACGCCCCAGTCGCGCAGGCGGTAGAGCACCTGTTTTTCGCCGAGGCCTTTGGCCGCGAGATCGGCGGCAATGGCATCCACTGCCGCGGAGTGCTTTAGACCATTGTATTTATTGGAGTTTTTGCAAACACCCCGTTCCTTGTCCGCGTACCACTCCTGCCAGCCGTTGGTGGAGAAGGCCTGACCTTCGATATCGATGACCTGTTTGATCGGCAGCTGGTACTGCCGGGCGAAATGAAAATCGCGCTCGTCATGCGCCGGCACCGCCATCACCGCGCCTTCGCCGTAACTCATCAGCACATAGTTGCCTACCCAGACCTCGATTTTTTCACCGGAGAGCGGATGCTCGACAAAAATCCCCGTCGGCATGCCTTTCTTTTCCATCGTCGCAAGGTCGGCTTCCATCACCGAGCCGCGTTTGCATTCGTCGATGAAGCCGGCGAGTTTGGCGTTGCCCTGCGCGGCGCGTGCGGCGAGCGGATGTTCCGCTGCGACGGCGACGAAGGTGACACCCATGATGGTGTCGGCGCGGGTGGTGAACACCCACAGTTTTTCGGCCTTGCCGTCCAGCGTGTACGGGAAGGCAAAGCGCACGCCGTAACTCTTGCCGATCCAGTTCGCCTGCATCGCTTTCACCCGCTCCGGCCAGCCGGGCAGGGTATCGAGTGCGGACAGCAGTTCGTTGGCGTACTTGGTGATCGCCAGGTAGTAGCCGGGGATCTCGCGTTTTTCGACCGTCGCACCGGTGCGCCAGCCCTTGCCGTCGATGACCTGCTCGTTGGCGAGCACGGTCTGGTCAACCGGGTCCCAGTTCACGACCTGGGTCTTCTTGTAGGCAATGCCTTTTTCGAGCAGGCGCAGGAACAGCCACTGGTTCCAGCGGTAGTAGTCGGGGCTGCAGGTGGCGAGTTCGCGGCTCCAGTCGATGGCGAAACCCAGCGACTTCAGCTGCTTGCGCATGTAGGCGATGTTGTCCCAGGTCCACTGCGCCGGCGGCACGCCGTTGGCCATGGCCGCGTTCTCGGCGGGCAGACCGAAGGCATCCCAGCCCATCGGCTGCAGGACGTTGAACCCCTTCATCCGGTGGTAACGCGTCAGCACATCGCCGATTGTGTAATTTCGCACATGGCCCATGTGCAGCTTTCCCGAGGGATACGGGAACATCGACAGGCAGTAGTATTTGGGCTTGCCGCCACCTTCAACGGCGCGGAAAGAGTCGCGGGTCTGCCAGAACTGCTGGGCGTCGCGTTCGATGGTCTGCGGATTGTATTTTTGCTGCATGATGCGGGTTGTGTGTCCGTCGATCCGATGAACGGCGCGTGCGGACTGGAATAAACGGCGGCGGGTTTTTGTTCGGGCGGTGATTATAACGGTTCCCCCCTTGTTCCCATTCATTTCCGGCCGCAGGCGCGGCCTTCAGGAGACAGGCATGTTGATGCGTATCGTTGTGGTGCTGGGTCTGGTGTTGTCGGCCCTGAATGCAGTGGCTGCGACGCTGAGCGTCGAGGCGGTGGTGAGCCCGGCCTGGGTCGAGCGCGGGACCGGCAGCCGCGAGCCGCTGACCCCCGGGCTTGCGCTGCGCAGCGGCGACCGGGTGATCACCGGCGGCGGCGCGCGCGCGCTGCTGCGCATGTCCGAGGGCAGCGCGGTGAAGCTGGGCGAAAACGCCACCTTCGGAGTTGACCGGCTTGACGAGAAAAACACCGGTGCCGGCCGTGCGGTCAGCGGTGCGCTCAGTGTGGCGCAGGGCGCCTTCCGGTTCACCACGCGCTTTTTCGGCAATCAGCGTTCGCGCCGTGACCTCGACATCCGGGTCGCCACGGTGACCGCCGGCATCCGCGGCACCGACCTCTGGGGCAAGGGCAGCGCCGAGCGTGACATCGTCTGCCTGATCGAGGGCAAGATCGAAGTCGAACACCGTGGCGAAAAATTCGCGATGAATGAGCCGCTGTCCTTCCTGATCGCGCCCCGTGAAGGTCCGCGCCTGCCGGTGGCGCCGGTGCCCGAAGCGCAACTCAAGGAATGGGCCGCCGAGACCGAAATCGCCCCGGCCAGCGGCGCCAGCCGCCGCGACGGCAAACATCGCATCGCGGTGGCGAGCAATATCGATGCCGCCGCGGCAAAAGAGGCTGCCAGCCGTCTGCGCAGCGCCGGTTATCCGGCCGCGGTGCGCGCCTACCGCAGCGGTGAAGTGCTGCGTTACGACGTCAACATCTCGGGTCTCGCCAGTGCCGAAGACGCCGCAAAAATGGAAGGCGCGTTACGCACGGCAGGCCTGTTGTAGCAGCGGGCAGTACCGGACGGGGGCAGGGGGTCACGTATAATCGGCCTTGTTTTTCGATTGCGTTTTCGAGCATGTTTTGTCGGGACGTTTGCCGAGCACGATGACTTCCGCCTGAGTCCCGCATTTGACCACTCCCGCCTTCCTCACCGGTCTCAACGACCACCAGCTTGAAGCTGTCACGCTGCCCCACCAGTCGGCGCTGATACTTGCCGGCGCCGGCAGCGGCAAGACACGCGTGCTGACCACGCGTATGGCCTGGCTGATCCAGACCGGTCAGGTCAGCCCGATGGGTGTGCTCGCGGTGACCTTCACCAACAAGGCAGCGAAGGAGATGCTGACACGGCTCACCGCGATGCTGCCGATCAACACCCGCGGCATGTGGGTGGGCACCTTTCACGGCCTGTGCAACCGGATGCTGCGCGCGCATTACCGCGAGGCCGGGCTGCCGCAGCTGTTCCAGATTCTCGACACCCAGGACCAGTTGGCCCTGGTGAAGCGCCTGATGAAGGCGATGAACATTGACGATGAACGTTACCCGCCGCGCCAGGCGCAGTGGTTCATCGCCGCGCAGAAGGAGGAAGGCAAACGCGCCGACAAGGTCGAGCCCTACGATGATTTCTCGCGGCGCATGGTCGATTTCTACGCCGAATACGACCGCCAGTGCCAGCGCGAGGGTGTGGTCGATTTCGCGGAACTGTTATTGAGATCCTACGAACTGCTGTCACGCAACGATGTGCTGCGTGAACATTATGCCGGCCGTTTCCGCCACATCCTGGTCGACGAATTCCAGGACACCAACCGCCTTCAGTACCGCTGGTTGCAGCAACTGGCCGGGCCGGATAGCGCGATTTTCGCGGTCGGCGACGACGACCAGTCGATCTACGGCTGGCGCGGCGCATCCACCGCCAACATGCAGGACCTGCAGCGCGATTTTCACATCGACCGCGTGATCAAGCTCGAGCAGAACTACCGTTCGCACGGCAATATTCTCGAGGCCGCCAACACACTGATCGCGCACAACCGCAAGCGCCTGGGCAAGGAGCTGTGGACCGAGGACAGCAAGGGTGAACCGCTGCGCGTGTTTGAGGCGGCTTCCGATTACGAGGAGGCCGGCTATGTGGTGGAAGAGGTGCGCGCGCTGCGCGCCGCCGGCGAGCGGCTGGCCGACATCGCCGTGCTCTACCGCTCGAATGCGCAGTCGCGGGTGGTCGAGCACGCGCTGTTCACTGCTGGCATGCCGTACCGCGTTTATGGCGGACTGCGCTTTTTCGAGCGCCAGGAAATCAAGCACGCACTGGCCTATCTGCGGCTGGTTGCCAACCAGGAGGATGACGGCGCGCTGTTGCGGGTGATCAATTTCCCGACGCGCGGCATCGGTGCACGCAGCCTCGAGCAATTGCAGGGCATGGCAAGTGAAGGCGGCATCAGCCTGTGGGCGGCGGCCTGTGCCAATACACTTTCAGGCAAGGCCGCGGCGAGCATCGCGGGCTTCGTCAAATTGATCGAAGCGATGCGCATCGCCACCACCGGGCTGCCGCTGCCCGAGGCGATCAGCCATGTCGTCGAGCACAGCGGGCTGGCCGCGCACTACCGCAACGAGAAGGAAGGCGCGGACCGGCTGGAAAACCTGGACGAACTGGTCAATGCCGCGGCGCTGTACGTCGAGGAGCGTGCGACGCAGATTCCGGCTGAAGGCGCGCCAGCGGAAGAGGAAATGGACGAGCTGACCGCTTTTCTGTCCCATGCCGCGCTGGAAGCCGGCGAGCACCAGGCCGAGGCCGGTGCCGATGCACTGCAGCTGATGACCGTGCATTCCGCAAAGGGTCTGGAATTCCATGCGGTGTTCATCACCGGCCTCGAGGAGGGCCTGTTCCCGCACGAGAACAGCATGACCGAGGCCGATGGTGTCGAGGAGGAGCGGCGGCTGATGTATGTCGCGCTGACCCGCGCGCGGCGCCGGCTTTATCTGCTGCTGGCTCAAAGCCGCATGTTGCACGGGCAGACGCGCTACAACGTGCCGTCGCGGTTTTTCCGCGAGCTGCCGGAAAACCTGCTGCAGCGGGTCAATCACATCCGCCAGGCCCCGGCCTTCGCGCGGCAGTCCGCAGCGGCCTATGGTGCTGCCGCGGCTTCCTGGCGCGAAGCCTCCACGGCGCCCGCGTTGCAGTCGCGTGAATTGCCCTGGCGTATCGGCCAGGCGGTGACCCATGCCAAGTTCGGCGCCGGGGTCATCGTCAATGCCGAGGGCGGCGGGGCCGATGCGCGGGTGCAGGTGAATTTCAGGAACAGCGGACTGAAATGGCTGGCGCTGGCCTACGCCAAACTCGAAGCGGTCTGAGCGTAACGACCCGACTCAATCCTGAATGGATTCGGCGTCGGCGGGTTCTTCAGGCGTGACGAAGATGTCGCGGTAGGATGCGTAGATGCTTGGCACCACGACGGGTGCCAGCAGCCACAGTCCGAGGTCGAGCATGCGCGCCGCCATGGCCATGGGCATGGCCACCACCATTACCGCGAACAGCACAAGGCCATAGACAAAAAATGCACCGGGGTTGCGGTAGCAGGCTACCAGGCTCGCGCGCATCGCCACCAGCGGCGGCAGTCCGTCGAAATACACCAGCAGCGGCGCGAACCACAGCGCCATCATCACCACGACCGACAGCACCCATCCCGCCAGCATGGCCGTAAGCACCTCCGGCGCGGAAGCGCGTATCTGCTCGATCTGCTCCGGGGTCAGTTGCTGCTGTGTTGAAAGCCGGATGATTTCCTGCAGCGCATCACCGCCCAGCGCCATCATCGTCGCCAGCACCAGCAGATTACAGGTGATCGACAGGGCGCCGAGCAGAAGCAGCGCACGGGTGTTGCGGGTGAATCCGGCGAGCAGGTAACCAAAGGCCGGGGGTTTGCCGAATTCAATGGCCCTGCACAGTTCCATCATGCCGGCGAGCACCACCGGCATCGCCACCAGGAACAGGGGGCCGATAAAGGGAATCAGCAGCAGGATTTTCAAAGCCAGAAACGAGGCCCCCAGGATCACCAGCCACAAGCCGGCGTGACGGCGGAACAGGGCGGCGCCGGAAACCAGCCATTGCCAGCCTCTTGCCGCAGTATGGGAGCGAATTTCCATGGCTCTGAGGGTAGCAGCTAAGTTGGCGATTAAGTTGGCAACTGAGCGGGCAACTGCGGCGGCACCCGCTGGTCGCGGATACGCAGTGCGAGGATGCGCCGGAAGTGGCCGGGGTCCTTGGCGTGGGTCAGTTCACCGGCCCGCGGCAGATGGAAATCGTACAGGCGTGATATCCAGAATCGTAACGCGCCCGCGCGCAGCATCGCCGGCCAGGCCACCTGTTCCTCCGGCGTGAAGCGGCGCACCGCGGCATAAGCGTCGAGAAAGGCGCGGATGCGCGGCGGATCAAAGCTGCCGTCGCTGCCGGTGCACCAGTCGTTGACGGCAATCGCCACGTCGTAGAGCAGCGCATCGGTGCAGGCAAAGTAGAAGTCGATGACGCCGGCGACCCGGTCACCGCTGAACAGCACGTTGTCGCGGAACAGGTCGGCGTGGATCGCGCCGCGTGGCAGCCGTTCGCGGGTGGTGCCGGCCTGAAAGGCGATTTCGTCGCGCAGCAGTGTGGCGTCTTCAGCGTTGATGAAGGGCAGGACTTCGGACTGCGCCGCGGTCCACCACGCGGCACCGCGCGGATTATCCATTTGTGCCGGATACGATAGGCCCGCGAGATGCAGTTGCGCCAACGCCGCGCCGATCGCGGCGCATTGCGCGGCCGACGGTGCCTCGACATCGCGTCCGTCAAGGCGCACCACCAGCGCAGCCGGTTTGCCATTGAGGGTGCCGAGAAGACCGCCCTTGCGGTCGACCACCGGGTTGGCACTGGGCACGCCCAGACGCGCGAGATGCGCCATCAGTCCGAGGTAGAACGGCAGTTCAGCAGCGGAGAGTTTTTCGAACAGGGTCAGCACCCAGCGGCCGGCGCTGGTGGTGACGAAATAATTGGTGTTCTCGATGCCGGCGTTGATGCCCTGCAGGTCCTGCAGGTCGCCGACGTCATAGCCGCGCAGCCAGATGCTCAGCTCATCGCGGGTGACGGTGGTGAATACGGACATGTGTCGGCGGTCGCCTGCCTTGAAGCGGGGCGCCGTGTTTCAGAACTGGTGGATGACCCACATCGGCGGCCGGATGCCGCTGTCGTGTGATTCCTGGCGGGTGAATTTGCCGTCGCCACGCTGATCGATCATGTAGTACGGACGGCCGTTCGGTGGCGTGACCCGGATCATGTAGAGCTTGCCGCCGACACGGTATTCCTCGACCTGGTCGTCGCCGCGCTTGCGGATGGTGACCTGCGGCTCGAGGGCAGGATCGACTTCGAATCCGGGCGGTGGCGGAGGCGGTTCCGGAATCGGCTGCGCGCGTGAGCGGTCCTGGGCCAGTGCGGGCAGGGTGAGCGCCAGCAGGGCAGCGAGGGCGATGAGGCGGAGGGATGGGCGCATGGTTTTGGCAGTGGCGGGCGGGTGGCGATCTGAACCGTGATTATCCGGCTTTCGCCCGGCTTTTGAAAGGCGAGAAGGACATGAAAAGAGCAGAAAAAATGTGAAAGAGAGGACACCGAAGGCGCGGCCGGAATGACTCTGCGATAATCAATGCTCTTCGTCCGCGCAATCCGCGCTCGACAAATCGGCTTCCTGAAGACACGCATGAAAACCCTGCTCCTGGTCGATGGTTCCTCCTATCTCTACCGTGCCTTCCATGCCATCCGCGACCTGAGCAACAGCAGGGGCGAGCCTACCAATGCCATCTACGGCGTGCTCATGATGCTGCGCCGGCTGCACAAGGACGTGCCCGCCGAGTACAGCGCCTGTGTGTTTGATGCCAAGGGCAGGACTTTCCGAGATGATCTGTATTCCGAGTACAAGGCCAACCGCCCGCCGATGCCGCCGGAACTGGCTTCGCAGATCGCGCCGCTGAAGGAGGCCATCATCGCCATGGGCTGGCCGCTGCTTGAGATCGAAGGGGTCGAGGCCGATGACGTGATCGGCACGCTGGCGCGCGAGGCCGAGCGCGCCGGCCTGCGTGTGGTGATCTCCACCGGCGACAAGGACATCACCCAACTGGTGACGCCGCAGATCACCCTGGTCAACACCATGTCCAACGAAACACTGGATGTCGCCGGCGTCGAGCAGAAGTTCGGCGTGTCGCCGGAGCGCATCATCGATTATCTGACGCTGATCGGTGATGCGGTGGATAACGTGCCGGGTGTGCCCAAGGTCGGCCCGAAGACCGCGGTGAAATGGCTGAAGGAGCACGGCACGCTCGATACCATCGTCGCCAGGGCGGATGCCATCGGCGGTGCGGTCGGCGAGAATCTGCGCAAGACACTGGACTGGCTGCCCAAAGCGCGCGAGTTGCTGACCATCAAATGTGATGTGCCGCTGCCGGTGCGGGTCGAAGGCCTCGGACCGCAGCCGCAGGACAAGGCGAAGCTGGCGGTGCTGTTCGAACGTTTTGAATTCAAGACCTGGCGGCGTGAACTCGATGATGTGGCCGCTGCTGATGCGGGCGCGGCGCCCGATGCCGCCGTCGCGCCGCTTCAGCGGGTGGAGCATCCGCGGAATTACGACACTGTGCTCAGCGAAGAACTGCTGGAACAGTGGCTGCAGCGCATCGATGCCGCGGAACTGACCGCGGTCGATACCGAAACCACCAGCCTGGATCCGCTGCGCGCCGAGCTGGTTGGCATTTCGCTCGCCACCGAAGCGGGCCGCGCCGCCTATATTCCCGTGGGCCATGCCTATGCCGGCGCGCCGGAGCAACTGTCACGTGCGACCGTGCTGGCCAAACTCAAGCCCTGGCTGGAGAGCGCGCAACACGCCAAGCTCGGTCAGCACATCAAGTACGACAGTCATGTCTTCGCCAACTGCGGCATCACCCTGCAGGGCATTGCACACGACACGCTGCTCGAATCCTATGTCCTCGAAAGCCATCAGCGGCATGACATGGATTCCCAAGCGCAAAGAATTTTATCAATAAAAACAATTACTTATGATGAAATGACGGGCACCGGAGCGAAACGCATCGGTTTCGAGCAGGTCGCCGTCGAACGCGCCGCCGAATACGCCGCGGAGGACGCCGACATCACGCTGCAACTGCATCAGGCGCAATACCCGCGCCTCGCTGCCGATGAAAAGCTGCGCCACATCTACGCCGACATCGAGATGCCGGCGATGCGCGTGCTCTACACGATGGAACGCAACGGCGTGCTGATCGACGAAAAACTGCTGACCGAACTGTCGGCGGAGTTCGGCACCAAAGTGCTGGAGATCGAGAAACGCGCGCATGAGCAGGCCGGCCAGCCCTTCAACCTGAGTTCGCCGAAACAGATCCAGGAAGTGCTGTTTGAAAGGCAGGGCCTGAAGCCGGTGAAAAAAACACCGGGCGGCGCGCCATCCACTGACGAAGAATCACTCGAAGAGCTGGCGCTCGACCATCCGCTGCCGAAACTGATTCTCGAATATCGCGGCCTCGCCAAACTGAAATCGACCTATACCGACAAGCTGCCGGGCATGATCAACCGCAGCACCGGCCGCGTACACACCAGCTATGGCCAGGCCACCGCGGTGACCGGACGGCTGGCGAGCAGCGATCCCAATCTGCAGAACATCCCGATCCGAACGGCCGAGGGCCGGCGCATTCGCGAAGCCTTCATCGCGCCGCCGGGCTCGCAGATCGTGTCGGCTGACTATTCGCAGATCGAGTTGCGCATCATGGCGCACATCTCGAAAGACGAGAGCCTGCTCAAGGCCTTCGCCGCCGGCGAGGACATTCACCGTGCGACGGCCGCGGAAATTTTCGGTGTCGGGCTGGCCGCAGTGGACAACGAGCAGCGGCGCTACGCCAAGGTCATCAACTTCGGCCTGATCTACGGCATGTCGGCCTTCGGCCTCGCGCGCGAGTTGAATCTCGAACGTGCCGCAGCCCAGCAGTACATGGACCGCTATTTCCAGCGTTATCCCGGTGTTGCCGAATACATGCGCGTCACCCGCGAGCAGGCGCACCGGCAGGGTTATGTCGAAACCGTATTCGGACGCCGGCTGTGGCTGCCGGAAATTCGCAGCAGCAACGGCAATCGCCGCCAGGGTGCGGAACGCGCGGCGATCAATGCGCCGATGCAGGGCACCGCCGCCGACCTGATCAAGATGGCGATGATCGCGGTGCAGCGCTGGCTGGAAGACGAAAAGCTCGGCACCCGGTTGATCATGCAGGTGCACGACGAGCTGGTGCTTGAGGTGCCGGACGCCGAACTCGAGCAGGTCCGCGCAGGACTGAGCCGCTTGATGACCGGCGTTGCGCAGCTCGCGGTGCCGTTGCTTGTGGAAGTCGGTGCAGGACCAAACTGGGACCGCGCGCACTGACACACTGTTGTGCACGTCGGCGCAAGCCGCTGCAGATCGCGCGGTACGGAACTTGCAAGGTGGAGGTCATGCCGGCCGGGGCTGCGCATTTCTCCACTTTTCGCCGAGGTGAGTTCCGATGAGTACACTGTCGTTCCGTCTTCGCCTGTCCACACTGGTGCGCGCCGCACTGATTACGTGCGCGCTGCCGCTGGCAGCGCCTGCGCTTGCCGCCTACCCGGAGCGCCCGATCCGGCTGATCGTGCCGCTGGGTGCCGGCAGTTCCGCTGACATCATTGCGCGCATCATCGGCGCCGAACTGACCAAGGTACTCGGCCAGCAGATTGTCGTTGACCTGCGGCCGGGTGCGGGCGGCACCATCGGCACCACCCAGGGTGCGAAGGCGACGGCCGACGGGCATACGCTGCTGCTCGGCACCAACGGTACGTTGGCGATCAATCTCGGTCTCTACAAGGAACTCAGTTACAACCCGGTCAAGGATTTCATGCCGATTGCCAATCTCGGCGCGGTGGTCAACATCCTTTGCGTACATCCATCCAATCCGGCAAAAGGGGTGATGGATCTGGTGGCACAGGCCAGGGCCAAACCCGGTGCAGTCAATTACGCTTCCGGTGGCGCCGGCACCACGCACCATCTTTCGGGTGAACTGCTGAAGTCGATGACCGGCATCGACATTGTCCATGTCGCCTATCGCAGCGCGGCCGATGCCGCGACTTCAGTGATTGCCAACCAGACGCAGATGACTTTTCTCAACGTGCCGGTGGTGCGTGGCCACATCGAGCAGGGGCGGATGAAAGGTCTCGGCGTGACCAGCCTCAAGCGCTCCGAATTCGTGCCGGACATTCCGACGTTGGACGAGCAGGGTTTGAAGGGTTATCTCGTCGATGCCTGGTTCGGCCTGTTTGCGCCGGCCGGCACGCCGCAGGCTGTGATAACCCGGCTCAACACCGAGTTGCTGCGCATCACTGCCGATCCTGCAGTGCGTGGTTCACTGCAGAAGGCAGGCTTCCAGCAGGTTGAAGCGCTGACGCCTGCGGCCTTCGGCAAGCTGCTCGCTGCGGAAATCGCGCGCTGGGTGCCCATCGTCAAGGCCTCCGGTGCGCAGGCCAACTGAAAGGTGAACCAGGCTGCGGCAGGCTGGCGCAGCGCGCTTTGAATATTTTGCACTGCTGCTAACGCAGCGCGCTTTGAATATTTTGCGCTACTGCTAACGCAGCGCGCTTTGAATATTTTGCGCTACTGCTAACGCAGCGCGCCGAACACCTTTTTCACGATGTCGCTGGTGGCTCCGACCGGATTCTGGCGGAAATTCTTTTCCTGCTCGGCAATCATCAGATAAAGACCATCGAGCGCCTTGCGCGTGACATAGGTCTCGATTGAGGCGTCTTCGGCCTTCACCAGGCCGAGTGAGGCGCCCTGGCTGGCCAGGCTGTTGTACTGCTGGGCCAGGCCGGCGCGGTCGGTGGCTTTTTTCACGATCGGCAGGAAACGCTGGGTGAGCTGGGTCTGCGTGGTGCGGCGGAAATAGTCGGTGGCCGCGGTATCGCCGCCGGTGAGTATCGCCTTGGCGTCCTGCACCGACATTTTTTTGACGGCGTCCACCAGCAGTTGTCTGGCCTCCGGCGCCGCGGCTTCGGCGGCGCGGTTCATCGACAGCACCAGCTCGTCTGCCTGTTTGCGCATGCCCATCATGCGCAGGCCGCTTTCGATGCGCTGCAGGCTCGGAGGCAGCGGAATCCTGACCTTGGGATTGGCGAAATAGCCGTTTTCGGCACCCAGCAATTTGACCGCGGCTGCGGAACCATCGGTCAGTGCCTGCCTCAAACCGCTGGCGGCATCGGCATTGGAGAGATCGGCGATGCCCGCCACCGCGTGTGTGCTGGCCGCGAACGCGATGACAAATGCCGGCAGAACTCCGAAAATACGCGCAACAAAATTTTTCATGACATATTCCCGATGAGCAAATCCAGAAACCTGATTGTAGCGGTGGTGGTCGCGGCAGCGCTGGCCTTTGCCGGCCTCGCGGCATGGATGGCGCGCCCGGTGGCGCCGGCGGTGACCTTCATTACGTTGCAGGGCGAGAAAATCTCAAGCGACAGCCTGCGTGGCAAGGTTGTGCTGGTCAATTTCTGGGCCACCGACTGCGTGACCTGCGTCAAGGAAATGCCGGCGATAGGTGAGACCTACCGCAAATACCGAGACCGTGGTTTCGAGACCATCGCGGTGGCGATGCGTCACGATCCGCCCAACTACGTCATCAATTTCACCGAAAAAAACGCGCTGCCGTTCAAGGTCGCGCTGGATCCTGTGGGCGAACTCGCGCGCGCTTTTGGCGAAGTGAAGGTGACTCCGACCACCTTCGTCATCGACAGGCAGGGCCGGCTGGTGACGCGCATACTCGGCGAGCCGGACTTCGTGAAACTGCACACCCTGCTCGAGCAGAAACTGGGCGAAACCTGAAGCTGCAAAAAGGCATCGGCAGGATGGGGAGGATTTACAGGATAAAACCCCGCACTTGATCCTGCGTATCCTGTAAAAATGTGTTGCTTGCCTGCTTATTCGATTTTTCCGTCGAAGCGGTAACCGTAGCCGTGCACAGTGCAGATCAGTGACGGCTTTCTGCGGTTGCGCTCGATCTTGCGGCGCAGCTGGGTGACCAGCACGTCGATGGTGCGGGTCGATGGTGTTTTTTCGCCCATCGAGATCGCATCCAGCAACTGCTCCCGCGTCAGGGCATGTCCTGCGTTGGCGACCAGTGTCGCCAGCAGCTTGAATTCGCTGGGCGTCAGGTTCAGCACCTTGCCATCCCGGTCGCGCAGGCAGCGGCTGGCCAGATCCAGGGTCCACTGTTCGAATTTGGGCCTGCTCAGAATCGCCGCGTTCTTTTTCTCGTCGGCACGGGCGAGCAGTCGTTTGATCTTGAGCAGCATCGCGCGTGCATCGAAGGGCCGCGCGACAAAATCGTCCGCGCCCAGTTCCAGCGCGGTGACCACGGTGTCGGGATCGGAGCGGCCTGAAGCCACCAACACAGGGGTCTGCAGGCGGGTACGCAATTGTCGCAACAGCACCAGCCCGTCCTCGTCGGGCAGGTCGAGGCCGAGCACGATCAATCCGAAGTGGCCGCGATCAAGCGCGGTGCGCATACGGGCTCCGCTTTCGGCCACGGTGATGACGTAACCCTCGTTTTCCAGGCCATATCGCAGCAGGGCATGAAAAGAATCGTCATCACTGACCAACAGCAGTGTTTTTTCAGGGATTGACTGCTTTTTTTCCATTTTTTTGAAAATTAACCACTTTTTTTCTCAATATTTTGGAAATCATAACATTATTAATATAAAAATAGAATAAAAGCCTAAAAAATCAAGAATACAATCATCAGGCCTTAAATAAAACTTCAAGCAAAAGCTTGACTGGATATGGCCTTGAATCATCACGGCCATTTTGGTTGCGCAATGTCAGGGGCAGCAGAATTCGGGGGTGATATGGGCGGCAAAAGCGGTTGGGGTTCGAAGTCTTCGTGGGGCAGCCAGAATAAAGGCTGCGGTCCCCGCAACAACAACGAACCCAGCATCCCGAGCGAGGCCAAATTGGTCGGCACCGTGACCGATGGCAAGGGTCTGGTCATTAACGTTTACGCGACCCAGGTCGGCAACGACGTGGTGTTCAATATCAAGGTGATGTCGGGCAAGGCCGATCTGCGCGGCTTTTTCCTGGATACCGACAACAACCAGGCCAACGACAGTGTGGTCAGGGTGGGTGGCAACGACAACACGATGAGCGGCACCGGCCAGAAGTTCGACAAGGGCTTTGAGATCGGCACCGCGGGCCGCAGCAAGGACGATATCAGCCACACCCAGATCACCCTGAAGAATGTGTCGCTGGACAGCCTTGACGGTCTGGATTTCGGCATCCGCGCCACCAGCGTCGGCAACAACCGCTGCGACAGCGTGAAGCTGCTGGGCGAGTTTGATTTGCCGGATGCGCCGCCCCCTCCACCTCCTCCGGTACTTGGTAATTTCCCCGATTTCAAGGCGCTGTGCGGTGATGTTCAGCAGATTACGCTTTATTTTTCCGGCGGCCCCCGCGACGCCAACGGGGATGGCCTGTTCACGGTCAACCTGTACAACCTCGACCCCGGCATGGACGATGACCTCGACGGCCCACTGGCCTCGCTGCTGAGCACGCTTCGCCTGGCCGATCCCGGCATACCCGCCGACAGCGCGCTGCTCGGTGTCGCGATCAGGGGCGCGGTCTGCCACAACTATTACGCCATGGATGGCGATCCAGATGTCGATGCCGTGCCCGGCGGCGTGCTGGTGCAGGGCGCGGCGGTCGATGTGGCCTACGATTACCTGAACCTGTTCGCAGGCTGATCCGGCCTGCATGCCAGAACCGGCGGCCTGTCCGCCGGTTTTTTTTCGTCGGTGCGCGACGTGCTTTGCGCTAAAGTTCGCGGCCCTGCCGTTTTCCGCTGATTCAATTCCCCCGCGCATTCATCCACCGTGCCCCCTGCATCCGAACTCAAAGAGCTGACCACCCCGCTGCGCAGCGCCTTCCGCGCGGTTGCCGTGTTCAGTCTGGCCATCAATCTGCTGATGCTGGCACCGGCTGTGTACATGCTGCAGATGTACGACCGCGTGCTGACCAGCCGCAACGAAACCACCCTGTTGATGCTGACGCTGATCCTCGCCGGCCTGCTGGCGCTCGACGCGGCTCTTGAATGGGTCCGCTCGAGGGTGATGGTCAGGGTCGGTGCAGCCTTTGACCTGCAGCTTAATCCGCGCGTCATGGAGGCCTCGTTTGCGCGCGCCCTCTCCGGCGGCACCGCGGCACGCGGTGAAGCGCTGGCGGATCTGTCAACGCTGCGCCAGTTTCTTGCCGGCAAGGGCTTGTTCGTGTTTTTCGACGCGCCCTTTGTGCCGATTTTCATGCTGGTGATTTTCCTGCTCGATCCCTGGCTGGGCCTGTTTGCGCTGGTCTCGGTCGTGCTGCTGCTGACATTGGCCTGGTTCAATGAGTGCCTGACCGCGCCGCTGCTTGGTGAATCCGCGCAGCGCCAGAATGTCGCGGCAAGGCTCGCCGGCAAGCAACTGCGCAACGCCGAGATTGTCGCCGCGCTGGGGATGGCGGGCAGTCTGCGCGAACGCTGGCTGGCGCAGCACCTGCGATTCCTTGGCATCAGCGGTATTGCCGCCGACCGTGCCGCGGTGTTCGGTGCGCTGACCCGGTTCACGCGCCTGCTGCTGCAGTCGGGGATACTCGGCGCAGGTGCCTGGCTGGTGCTGAGTGGAAGGCTGACGCCGGGCGGCATGATTGCCGCGTCGATCCTGCTCGGCCGTGCGTTGTCGCCGGTGGATCTGGCGATCAGTACCTGGCACAGCGTGGTTTCGGCGCGCCAGGCCTGGCATCGGCTGGATGTGCTGCTGCTGCAGCATCCGGCCCAGCCTGCAGCGGCCACCGTACTGCCGCGACCGGCCGGTCAGGTGCAGGCCGAGCAACTGGTGGTCGCAGCACCGGGCAGCCGCAATCCGATCATCCGCGGCGCACGTTTCCAGGTGATGCCGGGCAAGGTGGTGGCGATCGTCGGCCCCAGCGCCTCGGGCAAATCGACACTGGCGCGTGCGCTGGTCGGCATCTGGCGGCCGCTTGCCGGCGCGGTCAGGCTGGATGGCGCCGACGTACACGGCTGGGATCGCCGCCAGCTTGGTTCCTGGGTTGGTTATCTGCCGCAGGACATCGAACTTTTCGACGGCACCATTGCCGAGAACATCGCCCGTTTTGGCGCGGCCGATTCGGAGCAGATCGTCACCGCGGCAAGACGTGCCGGTGTGCACGAGATGGTGCTCGGCTTTGCCGCGGGTTACGACACCGTGATCGGCGAAAACGGCACGGCGCTGTCCGCCGGTCAGCGCCAGCGCATCGGACTTGCGCGGGCGCTCTACGGCGATCCGGCGCTGATCGTGCTTGACGAACCGGATGCCAGCCTCGACGAGGCCGGCGAAGCCGCGTTGCGTGCCAGCCTGCTGGCGCTGAAGGAGGAGCGGCGCACGGTGTTTGTGGTCACCCACCGTGCCACGGTGCTTTCGGTGGCGGATCAGGTGATGGTGCTGGTTGACGGCCAGGTGAGGGCATTCGGTGATCGTGAGCAGGTACTGAAGCCGGTGGTGCGAAACCCTGAAAGCGCCGCAGGACCCGAGCGATGAGCGAGCGGCCTGAGCTGCCGGGCGTGATTGCCGCGCCGGACGCTGATTACCGCCGTGCCACCCGCGGCGGCCTGTGGCTGCTTGGCGCCGGTTTTGGCGGATTCATGCTGTGGGCATTGCTGGCGCCGCTGGATGAGGGTATCCCGGCCCCGGGCAATGTCTCGGTTGAAAGCAGCCGCAAGCGTGTTGACCATGCCGCCGGCGGCATCATCGAAAAAATACTGGTGCGAGAGGGCCAGCCGGTCGAGGCCGGGCAGGACCTGATCCTGTTGAACGAAGTCCAGGCGCAGGCGGCGCTCAACGCCACACGCAAGCAGTGGCAGATTGCGCTCGCCGGCGAAGCACGGCTCAGGGCGGAACGCAGCGGGGCCACGACGATGGCGCTGCCGCCGGAACTGGCCGATGCCCCAAGCGACCCCGATGTGGCTTCGGCGATACGCGCGCAGAGTGAGCTGTTCCGCGCCCGGCGCAACGCGCTGGCCGGCGAGCTGTCGATCATCCGTGAGTCGGCGCGTGGCCTTGAAGTGCAGCTGAAGAACCTCGACCAGTTGAAGGCCGGTCGCGAAAAGCAGATACAACTGTTTGCCGAACAGCTGGCTTCATTCAACAAATTGCGCGAGCAGGGCTTCGTATCGCGCAACCAGTTGCTCGAAATCGAGCGCCAGCTGGCCGAGGTGCAGAGCCGGCAGAGCGAGGATCTTGCCAATATTGCCGGTATCAACGCCCGCCTGTCGGAATTCCGCATGCGCAGCGCGCAGCGCGAGATCGAATACCGCCGCGAGGTGGAAACCGAGCTGAGTGAGCTGCAGCGTGAGCTGGCCGCGCTTGGCGAGCGGCTTGCCGCGCAGCGCGACACCTACCAGCGGCTGACCATCCAGGCGCCGGTGGCGGGCACGGTGATGGATCTTGCGTATCACACCGTAGGCGGCACGATCAAACCCGGCGACCGCATTCTCGACATCGTGCCGGTCAGTGACGCCTTGATCTTCGAGGCACAGTTGCCTCCGCAGTACATCGATCGCATCCATGCCGGTCTGCCGGCCGAGGTTCTGCTCGACGCATTCATGGCGCGTGCCGAACAGCCGGTGGTCAGGGGCAGGGTGGAGGTGGTGTCCGGTGATGTGTTGACCGATGCGCGCACCGGCAACCGTTACTATGCGCTGCGCGTCACGGTTTCCGGCGAGGAGCTGGCCAAGCTGCGCGGCCTGCAACTGCGTCCGGGCATGCAGGGTACGGTGATGATCCGCACCGGTGAACGTACGCTGATGAATTACCTGCTGCGGCCGCTGCTGCGCCGTTTCAGCACGGCGCTGGGAGAGGCGTGAGAGCCTTCAGGAACAGGAAAAAACTGTTTATAGGATGGACAGGATATTAAGGAAGAAAAACGAAGGGCGCTTTTGACTTTATCCTGTAAATCCTGTCCATCCCATCCTGTTGATTCGGGTTTTTTCTAAACCACCCCGGCATCGTGGGCCTGCTGGTCGGCGTGGTATGAGGAGCGCACCAGCGGTCCGCAGGCAGCATGCTGAAAACCCATTTTTTCAGCCTCGGCGCCGTACATTTCAAAAACTTTCGGCTCGACGTAACGCAGCACAGGCAGGTGGTGCGAAGACGGCTGCAGGTACTGGCCGATGGTCAGCATGTCGACGTCGTGGACGCGCAGGTCGCGCATGGTCTGCAGGATTTCCTCGTCGGTTTCGCCGAGGCCGACCATCAGCCCCGATTTGGCCGGCACGTGCGGAAAACGCGCCTTGAAATCCTTGAGCAGCTTCAGCGAGTGTGCGTAGTCCGACCCGGGTCGAGCCTGCTTGTACAGCCGTGGCACGGTTTCGAGGTTGTGGTTCATCACGTCTGGCGGTCCGGCCGACAGGATGTCGAGCGCGATGTCGAGGCGGCCGCGGAAGTCCGGCACCAGGATTTCGATCCGTGTCTGTGGTGACAGTTCGCGAACCGCGTGTATGCAGTCCTTGAAGTGCTGGGCACCGCCGTCGCGCAGGTCGTCGCGGTCAACGCTGGTGATCACCACGTATTTCAGTTTCAGCGCGGCGATGGTTTCGGCGAGGTGGCGCGGCTCGTCGGCATCCGGCGGTTTCGGCCGGCCGTGCGCGACATCGCAGAACGGGCAGCGCCGTGTGCACAGGTCGCCGAGGATCATGAAGGTGGCGGTGCCCTTGCCGAAACATTCGCCGATGTTGGGGCAGGTTGCCTCCTCGCATACGGTATGCAGCTTCTGCGCGCGCAGGATGTCCTTGATCTCCTGGAAACGCGGGCTGTTACCGAGGCGCACCCGGATCCAGTCCGGTTTTTTCAGCGTTTCAGCAGGCACGATCTTGATCGGGATCCGCGCGGTTTTGGCCTGACCCTTCTGTTTTTCGCCGGGAGCGGTCATTGCAGGCTCATTGCAGTTTTTCCATCATCGAACAGACCAGGCGCTCGCCGATTTGTTCACGGTTGTCGGTGACCCCCAGGTCATGCAGGCGGGTGACCGCCATACCCGGGTAGCCGCAGGGGTTGATTGCGAAAAAAGGGGCGAGATCGACGTCAACATTCAGCGCCAGTCCGTGATAACAGCAGCCGTTGCGCACACGCAGTCCCAGTGCCGCGATTTTTGCCGCGCCGACATAGACGCCGGGCGCATCGTCGCGGCCCCGTGCCTCGATGCCGTAGCTGGCGAGCAGCCTGACCACCGCCTGTTCCATGCGCCGTACCAGCGGCCGCACCGACAGTCCGCGCCGGCGCAGGTCAAGCAGCAGGTACAGCACCAGCTGGCCGGGGCCGTGGTAGGTGATCTGGCCGCCGCGGTCGATGCGTTCTACCGGAATGCCGTTGTCGATGCGCGGCAGGTGTTCGGCTTTGCCCGCGATGCCCACGGTGTACACCGGCGGGTGTTCAAGAAGCCACAGCTCGTCGCGGGTTTGCGCATCACGCTGGGTGGTGAATTCGCGCATGCGCGCCAGCGTCGGCGCGTACGGCACCGTACCCAGGTGTTTGACCCGGGGTGTTTCGACGGCTGCGGTCGCCGCTGCGGAGAGATCGGACAAAAGGCCGGTGCGGACAGATGCGGATTGCGGGGGACCAGGCGCCGGCGGGGCGTTCAGACCCCGGAGGTTGGCGATGACGGGATAATGAGCATCGATTATATTGAAAAGCGGCTGCAATAATGACAAAAACATGGCGTTGACGCGCTGGCCATGTTTCCGGAAAAACCTTAGATCGGAGAGGGATGTGCGCCGGATTCTGAGTGTGGTGGTATTGCCCGCGGTGCTGGCTATTGCCGCGATATTTCCTGCCCGGGCGGCGGAATCGCCGGCGGATGCCAGGGCGGACAGCAACTACGGCAGCAACCTGTCGCGGGTGTATTTTGCCCACCAGCGCCTGCTCGCGGTGCGCGATGCCTGCGACCAGGCCCTGCCCGGCGACGCCGCGGCCAATGAAAAGGCTTACAGCGTCTGGCAGTCGAGGCACAAGGCGCTGCTCGAGGAACTGGATGTCCGGTTCACGCTGATGGTGCGAGGTGTGTCGCGCCACGAACGCGAGTACCTGCGCAACCTCGGCAAGTACGAGGGTGCGGTCATCGAATACCGCAACAAGGAGCGAGATGAGTTGCTGGCGCAGCCGCGTGAAGGCATTGGCCAGGGTTGTGCTGATTTTCGCGCTTATCTGGCCGGCTCTGGCTCGGACTTCCACAAGGAATACGCCGAAGAACTGCGCATACTCCGCCAGCGCAAGCTGCCGAAGTAGGTTTGGCCGGTGCCGGCCGGAGCTCTACAGCGCCATCACCACCATCGGGTGGTCACTCAGTTCCTGGTACAGCGCATCAAGCTGCTGGCGTGAAGTGGCGCGGATGACGCAGGTCAGGCTCAGGTACTTGCCCTGCTTGCTGCTGCGCATGGTCAGGGTTGCCTCGTCAAAATCGGGCGCGTGTTTCTTGACCACGGCGGCAATCGCCTGAGCAAATCCCGGTTGCGTGTGGCCGAGGATCTTCAGCGGGAAATCGCTGGGGTAATCGATCAGCGAGGGCTGCTCGTCCCCGGGTTTTTCACTGCTTGTCATCATTGCTCACGCCGCGGGCCGCATCCGCTCGCGCTTGAACTCCTGATACAGCGCGTGCATGCGGCGGAACAACATGCCGGGTCGGCCATCGCCGACAGGTTTGCCGTCGAGGGTGGTTACCGCGAGCACTTCCTTGGTCGAGGAGGTGACCCAGATTTCATCGGCGTTGCGCACCTCGGCTTCGCTGACTGCACGCACCTCAAGCTGGAATTCGCGGTTACGCGCGATTTCGATGACCACGTCGTAGGTGATGCCGGGCAGGATCAGGTGGTCTTTCGGCGGGCACAACAACACGCCGTCCTTGACCACGAAGACGTTGCTAGACGAGGCTTCGGTGAGTTTACCGTCACGGAACAGGATGGTTTCGGTGGCACCCACCTCGGCTGAACGCTGGCGCAGCATGCAGTTGCCGAGCAGGGACACCGACTTGATATCGCAGTTGAGCCAGCGGTAGTCCTCGGCGGTGATGCACGCGACACCGCCGTCAATCGCAGCTGTCGAAGGCGTGACCAGCGGGTTGCTCATCATGAACACCGTGGGCTGGATGTCCTTCGGGAATGCGTGATCACGTTTGGCCACGCCGCGGGTGACCTGCAGGTACACCGACTGGTCGTCACCCTGGTTGCGGCTGACGATTTCAGAAAGCAGCTGTGCCCATTCGGCATCGCTGTGCGGATTGCGGATGCCGACCTTGTCAAGGCTGTGCTGCAGCCGGCGCAGGTGCTCCGCCATGCGGAAGGGCTGATTCGAGTAGACCGGGATGACCTCGTAGACGCCGTCACCGAAAATGAAGCCGCGGTCAAGCACCGGCACATAGGCTTCTTCGATGGGCAGGAACTTGCCGTTGAGATGAACGATGTCGGTCATGTCGTAATCCTCGGGGGGCAGCTGTTGTGTTACTTGAACATCAGGCGCAGCGAGTCCCAGGCGCGGCCGAAGATGCCGGCCACGGCCACCTGTTCCAGCGCGACCACCGGAACTTCGCGCCAGGGCTTGCCGTCGATTTCGAGCTTCAGCGTGGCGACGCGTTGTCCCGGCGCTATTGGTGCGAGCAGCGGTTGCTGGCTTTCGACAGTGGCTTTGATTCGATCACCCTGGCCCTTGGGCAGCGCGACAAACAGGTCATCGGTGAATCCCGCCTTGACCATGTCGGAACTGCCTTTCCACACGCGCAGCTGGGTCACTGTCTGATTGCGGGTGTAGAGCTTGACGCTGTCATGAAACTGGAAACCCCAGTTCAGCAGCTTCTGGCTTTCGGTGGCGCGCGCCGATTCCGAGGCGGTGCCGAGCACCACCGACACCAGCCTGCGCTCTCCGCGCCGCGCCGAGGTGATCAGGCAATAGCCGGCGTTCTCGGTGTAGCCGGTCTTCACCCCGTCGACTGTGGGATCGAGCCAGAGCAGGCGGTTGCGGTTGGCCTGGGTGATGTTGTTGTAGCGGTATTCCTTCTGCGAATACAGGGCGTAGTGCTCGGGGTAGTCGCGGATCAGTGCCACCACCAGCAGCGACAGGTCCCGCGCCGTCGACCGCAGCTCCGCGCTGGTGAGACCGGTGGCGTTGGTGAAGTTGGTGTTGGCCATGCCCAGGCGCTTGGCCTCGCGGTTCATCATCTGCGCGAAGACCTCCTCGCTGCCGCCAATCGCCTCGGCCAGCGCGACGCTGGCGTCATTGCCGGACTGGATGATCATGCCGCGCAGAAGTTCATCCACGGTCACCGGCTTTTTCGGCTCGATGAACATGCGCGAGCCTTCGGCCTTCCAGGCCCTGGCCGACACCGGGATCACCTGCTCCGGTTTCAGTGATTTCTGTTTCAGCGCGCCGAAGGCAAGGTAGGCCGTCATCAGCTTGGTCAGCGACGCCGGTTCGAAGCGTTCGGCGGCGTTGTGGCTGGCGAGCACCTGCCCGCTGTTGACGTCGAGCAGCAGCCAGGCACGGGCCTCGACCGCGGGTGGCGAGGGCATCGGAATCTGCGCGGCGGCGCCCGGGATCAGGCCGAATGCTGCGGCAAAAAAGAGGATGCCGGCAGCAACGCCGGCGTGATCGCGGAGGAAACGGTTCATGGGCTGAAAAGCCGGGATTATAACCAAGCCCCCGGGTGCACCGGTTCCCTCAGGGCGGGTCGAGGTCGCGGAAGCGCCGTACCGCCAGGCGCAGGAATTCGAGCTGGCGGCCGACACGGCGGCAGCGTACGCAGATAGCCAGGTGGGTGGCCAGGCTCAGGCGCTCCAGCGGACCGAGGGCACGGTCCTGTTGCATGGATTGCAGCAGCGAGGCTTTTTTGCAGGACGGGATCATTTTGTTTTTGGCGCGTCATCAAACCAGGTGAGCTGCAGGCATTCACGCAGCACCAGCCGCGCCCGGTGCAGCATCACCCAACAGTTGGTCGCACTGATGTCCAGTGCCTTACAGATGTCCTCGGTGGGCAGCTCCATCACCTCGCGCATCCGGAACACCTGGGCGGTGCGTGCCGGCAGCCGCTGCAGGCACAGTTCGAAGGCTTTCCAGAACCGTCCGTTGTCGAGCGCGGTTTCGGGGTTGTCCCAGTCTTGCGGAAATTCCCGCCAGTGTCCGTCAGCAGCGAACAGCGCATCCACGGCTTCCGCTTCACTGCGTTCGTCGTCCACCAGCGGTTGTTCACGGCTGGCACGGCGGATCTGGTCGATGATCTTGTGTTTGAGGATGCCGGTCAGCCAGGTACGCAGCGTCGAGCGTCCGGAATAACGTTCGCCACCTTCCAGCGCGGCGAGCAGGGTTTCCTGAACCACATCCTCGGCCTGTGCCGGGTTGGCGAGATGCAGGCGCGCGTAACGCAGCAGGTAGGGGCGGTGGATTTCAATATCCGCGGCAGTCGCAGGCAAAATTTATCCTTGAAAAACAATAACTTAAGTAGATTTATTGGAGACAGGGCAGCGCCCTCTTGAAATGCCTGCGGCGCCACCCATCTTGCTATCAACGGCGCGCCGCGCCTCAACCATTGAAGGAGATGAACATGGTCAATGTTACCCGCTTCAACCCGTTTGACGATTCGATCGACGACCTGCTGCGCGGCTTTTTTGTGCGGCCGGTGGCTTTTGACGGCGCGCCGCAGCCGACGCAGTCCTTCCGTGTCGAAGTGCGTGAAAACGAGCAGGCCTATACCGTGCAGGCTGAAATCCCCGGCGTGAAAAAGGAAGACATCCACGTCACCATCGACAACGACCAGATCGTGATCAGCGCCGAATCGCGCAAGGAAAGCGAAGTGAAGGAAGGCGAGCGTGTGCTGCGTGCCGAGCGTCACTATGGCAAGGTCTATCGGGCATTCACCCTGGGCCAGGTCGTCGATGAGGACAAGGCGCAGGCCCGCTACGCCGACGGCGTGCTTGAGCTGACGCTGCCGAAAAAGACGGCAGTGGCCAGCCGTCGCCTGACCATCAACTGAGTATCCACTGGGCATCAACAAACCCGCAACCGGACGGGTGACCGCTCAAAGCGGCGGCAGGCGGCAACGCCTGCCGTTTTTTTTGTTTGCCGCGATGGCCCTCGGTTAAAATGAGTGAATCCTCACACCGTTCCGTTTTCCATTCTCATCCATTCACGAGCCCGCGAGCCGAACGCCATGTCCCTGTCCGCCTCAAACGCCGCCAGCAAGGCCAAGACGCTGGCCGAAGCCCTGCCCTACATCCAGCGTTTCCACGGCAAGACCATTGTCATCAAGTACGGTGGCAACGCGATGACCGACCCGGCGCTGAAGGAAGGCTTCGCGCGCGACGTGGTGCTGCTCAAGGTGGTGGGCATGAACCCGGTGATCGTCCACGGCGGCGGCCCGCAGATCGATGATCTGCTCAAACGCGTCGGCAAGAAGGGCGAGTTCATCCAGGGCATGCGTGTCACCGACGCCGAGACCATGGATGTGGTCGAGATGGTGTTGGGCGGCCAGGTCAACAAGGACATTGTCAACCTGATCAACCGCTGCGGCGGCAAGGCAGTGGGGCTCACCGGCAAGGACGGCGGGTTGATCCGCGCGCGCAAGATGAAGCTGCGCAGTGGTGCCGGCAGCGACGAACTGGTCGACATCGGCCAGGTCGGCGAGGTGGAGAGCATCGATCCGGCGATCGTCAACCTGCTGCATACCCAGGATTTCATTCCGGTGATCGCGCCGGTGGGTGTGGGCGCCAACGGCGAGTCGTACAACATCAACGCCGATCTGGTGGCCGGCAAGGTGGCCGAAATCCTCAAGGCCGAGAAGCTGATCGTGCTCACCAACACTGCCGGCGTGCTCGACAAGAATGGCAACCTGCTGACCGGGCTGACCTCGCGCAAGGTGGACGAACTGTTCGCCGACGGCACCATTCACGGCGGCATGCTGCCGAAGATCGGCTCCGCGCTCGACGCGGTGAAAAACGGCGTCAACACCTGCCACATCATCGACGGCCGTGTCGAGCATGCGTTGCTGCTCGAGGTGCTGACCAATGACGGCGTCGGCACGCTGATCAAGCGCCGCTGATCCGGGCCGCCCGTGATGTCCGGAGAGCAGTCCTGGATTTTCGATCTCGACAACACGCTGCACAATGCATCACCGCACATCTTTCCGCACATCAACCGCGCGATGACCGATTACATCAAACGGCATCTTGATCTCGACGAGGTGCGCGCGGGCGTCCTGCGCCGCGACTACTGGCAGCGTTACGGCGCCACGCTGCTCGGCCTGATCCGTCACCACGACACCGATCCGGGCCATTTCCTGTGGAATACCCACCAGTTTGCCGACCTGCCGCGGATGGTGGTGCATGAGCCGCTGCTGCGCCACACGCTGCGCCGGTTGCGCGGACGCAAGTACCTGTTCTCCAACGCGCCACGTCATTACGCGCTGGCGGTGCTGCGGGTGCTTGGCATCACCGATCTGTTCGAGGCGGTGTATTCGATCGAGCGTGTGCGTTTCAGGCCGAAGCCCGATACCCGCGGTTTTTTGCAGCTTTGCCGCGCCCATCAGTTGCAGCCGCGACGCTGTATCATGGTCGAGGACACTCTGGACAACCTGCGCACCGCGAAGCGGCTGGGCATGAAAACAGTGTGGGTGTCGCACAGCGGTCGCGCGCCCGGTTACGTCGACCTGCGCATCGCGGGCATCGGCGAACTTTCCAGAACCGCATCATCACTGCATTGAGGACGGCATGGCACGCAGCGGCGAACGCAAGACCCAGATCCTGCAAACCCTGGCGCAGATGCTCGAGGGTCCTGCGGCCGAACGCATCACAACCGCGGCGCTGGCCGCGAAGATCGGCGTGTCGGAGGCCGCGCTCTACCGCCACTTCCGCGGCAAGGCCGACATGTTCGCCGGCCTCATCGATTTCATCGAGGACACGCTGTTCACGCTGATCAACCGCATCACCAGCGACGAGCAGGGGGGGCTGCGCCAGGTCGAGGCGATCATCGGCATGCTGCTCGGTTTTTCCCAGAAAAACCGCGGCATGACGCGGGTGCTGACCGGGGACGCGCTGGTCACCGAGGATGACGCGCTGCAGGCGAGGGTCAACCAGATACACGACCGTGTCGAAGCCGCGCTGAAGCAGGCGCTGCGCATCGCCGCCAGCCGCGGCGAGACCGCGGCGGATGTCGATGCCGCGGCGCAGGCCAATGCGTTGATGAGTTTTGTCGCCGGCCGCTGGCACCAGTATGCCAAGAGCGGTTTCCGTCGCGACCCGGCGGAGTTCTGGCCGCAGCAGTGGAAGCAGCTGACCGCGGGTGTCGTCGCCTGAGTTTTTTAATTTACAGGATGTGCAGGAGGGTCAGGATAAAAACCATGCTAGTCGCAGGCGCGGCAGGTTTTATCCTGCAGTTATCCTTTGAATCCTGTCCATCCCGTTAAATTGATTTTCCAGAGGAGAAGCAACAATGGCCGATATCACCTCCCAGCAGATGGCGCAATTGCTGATGGGCATCGCACGTGCTCAGCTTGCGATCATCGACTCGATCGAAAACTCGAAGGCGGGGTTCAAGGCCACCCATGTGCGGCCGATCCTTGAAAGCGCTTCGCGCATCCGTTCCAATCATCCGCTTGCGCTGGGCGATATGCCGGCGCGGCTGCTGCTGCAGATGCTTGGACGCAACCCGCCGGACCTTGATCGTGTCGCACACGACCTCGAACAACTGCTCGGCGGAAGTGCCACCGCCAATGCTGCTGCACCGGCGGCCGGTGATTCGCTGGACATGACCTGAGCCGCGAATTGCCCGGAATGCGACCGCAGTGTTCCGCGGCGTTTCAGCGTCCCGCGCACACCGCGCAGTCAGGATCACGCGCCAGTTTCACGGTGCGTGATTCCATCGCCAGCACATCAAGCAACAGCAGGCGCCCGCTCATCGAGGTGCCGGCCGCGGTGATCAGCTTCAGTGCCTCGGCTGCCTGCATCGCGCCGACGATGCCGACCAGTGGCGCGAACACCCCCATCACCGCGCAGCGTGTTTCCTCCTGTTCGCCGTCCTCGGCAAACAGGCAGGCGTAGCAGGGCGCGTCGGCCCGGCGCAGGTCGAACACCGCGAGCTGCCCGTCGAAGCGGATGCCGGCGCCGGAAACCAACGGCTTGCGTGCCCTGACGCAGGCACGGTTTACTGCATGGCGGGTGGCGAAATTGTCGCTGCAGTCGAGCACCACATCGGCTTCAGCGACCAGTGTTTCAAGTCGCGCGCCTTCAACACGCTCCGCAACACTGCGGATTTTTGTTTCGGCATTCAGCGCGAGCAGTGTCTCGCGCGCGGATTCCACCTTGGGCCGGCCGATCGCCGATTCGCGGTGCACGATCTGCCGCTGCAGGTTGGTACGGTCCACCGTGTCGCCGTCGCAGACGGTCAGCGTGCCGACACCGGCCGAGGCAATATAGAGTGCCGCCGGCGAGCCGAGGCCGCCGGCGCCGATCAGCAGCACATGGGCGTCGAGCAGCCGCTGCTGGCCTTCGATGCCGATTTCCGGCAGCAGGATGTGGCGGCTGTAGCGCAGCAGTTGTTCGTCGTTCATCGTGGCGATGTCGGATTAATTGATGTCAGTGCGGCGGCGGCAGAAACAACAACGCCCGGCGCGGCCGGGCGTTGTCGAGGGTGTGTGCTGCTTCAGTTTGCCTTGGCCGCACCGCGGCTTTTCAGGAAGGCAATGGCCTGGTTCAGCTCGTAGTCGTTGGGCGAGACGATTTCGCCAGGCTCAGGCCGCTGCAGCTTGTCATCAACGTTCTTCGGACGGGGTGCCGGCGTGAACTTGAATTTGATGGCAGCGGCTGCTGCCGCTGCCGCCTTGTCCTCGGGTTTCTCCGAGGTGGGCGCCTCGCCCAGGTGTTTGGTCAGGTCCGCCTCGCGCAGCTTCAGGGCGCCGCGGTCGCTGACGCCGTCATCGAGCGGAATGTCCGGCGTGATGCCGCGGGCCTGGATCGAACGGCCCTTGGGCGTGAAGTAGCGCGCCGTGGTCAGCTTGATCGCGGTGCTGTTGCCCAGGGGCAGGATGGTCTGCACCGAGCCCTTGCCGAAGGTCTGCTGGCCCATGATCACCGCGCGGTTGTGGTCCTGCAGCGCGCCGGCGACGATTTCCGAGGCCGAAGCCGAACCGCCGTTGACCAGCACCACCATCGGCACCGATTTCACTTCCGCCGGCAGGCGTTTCAGGAAATCCTCACGGTTGCGTCCGCGCAGATAGTGCTCGGGTGCCGCGTTCAGTTTCATCTTCGCGTCTTCACTGCGGCCATCCGTGTAGACCACCAGCGCGTCCTTGGGCAGGAAGGCCGCGGATACCGCGACAGCGCCATTGAGCAGGCCGCCCGGATCGTTGCGCAGATCGAGCACCAGGCCGCGCATCGCGCCCTGGTTTTCCTTGAACATGCGCTCGATGGCTCGGGCCATGGTATCGCCGGTGTGCTCCTGGAACTGGCTGACACGGACGTAGGCGTAGCCGGGCTCGAGCAGCTTCGATTTGACACTCTGTATCTTGATCACCGCGCGGGTCAGCGTGACCACGATCGGCTTCGGTTCGCCCTTGCGCACGATGGTCAGCGTGATCGGCGTGTTCGGCTTGCCGCGCATGCGTTTCACCGCGTCGTTGAGCGTCATGCCCTTGACCGCGGTTTCATCGAGCTTGACGATCAGGTCGCCGGCCTTGATGCCCGCGCGCGCCGCCGGGGAATCATCGATCGGGGACACCACGCGCACGAAGCCGTCCTCCATGCCGACCTCGATGCCCAGTCCGCCGAACTCGCCCTGGGTGCCGACCTGCATTTCCTTGAACGCCTCCTGGTCGAGGTAGGCGGAGTGCGGGTCAAGGCCGGTCAACATGCCGTTAATGGCCTCGGTGATCAGTTTTTTGTCTTCGACAGGTTCGACGTAATCGCTTTTGATGCGGCCGAAGACTTCGGTGAAGGCGCGTAATTCCTCGATAGGCAGCGGCAGGCTGGCCTCGCGTTGAGCGATGGCCGAGTAGTTCAGGCTGATCGCGACGCCGATCAGCACGCCGCAGATGAGCAATCCCAACTGGTTGATTTTGCTGCGCATTTACTGCTCCTGCGGGGGTTCCGCTAACGTAATCTGACCCAGCTCAAGGGGTCGAAAGGCTTTCCAGCATGACGCATTTCAAAGTATAGCCCCGATTCCGGGTTGCCGCCGGAGTTGCCGACGGTGGCAATGCTCTCGCCGCCGCGGATCGCGTCGCCGACCTGCTTCAGCAGCGCTTCGGTGTTGGCATAGAGTGTCATGTAGCTGTCGCCGTGGTCGATGATCAGCAGGTTGCCAAAACCGCGCAGCCAGTCGGCATAGACCACGCGGCCGGCCGCCACCGCGCGTATTTCCTCGCCGTTCCGGGCGTTGATGAACACGCCTTTCCAGGTGATGCCGCCATCACTGCGTGGACTGCCGAAACGCCCGGCGAGTTCCCCGCGCACCGGCAATGCCAGCGAGCCGCGCAGCGCGGCGAAGGCGCGGCCTCCGGAGTCGCCGGGCAGCGCCTCGTTGCGCGGCCCCGGTCTCGCGGCGGCCGGTTGCCGCGGCGCCGGGCGCTCGCGGGTGATCCGGGTCAGTTGCTCGATCAGCCGGGTCAGGCGGTTTTCATTGGCCTGCAGTGAGCGGATCTGCTGCTGTTGCGCGCGGATGTCACGGGATACCCGGCTCAGCACGTCGGCACGGGCGCGTTTTTCCTTTTCCAGGCGTTTTTTCTGCGCTTCCTGTTCGGCGGCGATGCGCGCGATCGCCGCGGCCTCCTCGGCGATGTCGCGGCTGATGCTTTCCAGTTCGGCAAGGTTGCCGCGCAGGCCCTCGACCAGGCGCGCGCGGGCACGCGCGACATAGCCGATGTAATGCATCTGCCGTGCCATGTCGTTGGGGTTTTCGCGGCCGAGCAGCAGGCGCATTGCGTCCGGCTCGCCCTGCAGGTACTGGCGGCGCAGCATGCGGCCCAGCGCCTCCTGCTGGCCACGCATCCGGGCCTCGGTGTCCTGCGCGGACTTGCGCAGGTCGCCGAGCTTGGCGCCGGATTCGCGCGACTGGCGCGACAGCTCGCGCAGTTCGCGATTGGCCTCCGAAATCCCGCGCTCCGATTCGCGCAGCGCATCGGAAGCCTCGGATTTGCTTTCCTCGGCGGCGGCGAGTTTTTTCTGCATCGACGAGATGCGGTCGCGCAGTTCGCGCAGCTCGTTACGTGCTTCGCTGGTGCTGGTCGCGGCAGACAGCGCAGGTTCCACTGGCAGCAGCAGCGCCGCGCACAGCACGAGATGTGTCACCAGCCGCGACTGGCCGGTGCTGCGTGGGTCAGCGGTCAGGAATTCAGGCAAATTCAAGCAGGCAGCGCCCGGTCATCACCGCGGGCTGGGGCAGCCCCATTATCGCCAGCAGCGTCGGCGCCACGTCCTGCAGCGCACCGCCGTCGGCCATTTTCGCCTTGCGGCCGATGTAGAGCAGCGGCACCAGGTTCAGCGTGTGCGCGGTATGCGGCTGTTGCGAGTCCTCGTCGCGCATGGTCTCGGCGTTGCCGTGGTCGGCGGTGATCAGCACCTCGCCGCCGATTTCGCGCATCGCCTCCACCGCGCGGCCGATACACTCGTCGAGCACCTCAATCGCGCGTGTGGCGGCTTCAAGGTTGCCGGTGTGGCCGACCATGTCGCCGTTGGCGAAATTGCAGACGATGGCGTGGTACTGCTTCGAGCGGATCGCCGCCACCAGTTTGTCGGTGACTTCGCGCGCGCTCATCTCCGGCTGCAGGTCGTAGGTGGCGACCTTGGGTGAGGGCACCATGATGCGTTCCTCGCCGGGATAGGGTGCCTCGATGCCGCCGTTGAAAAAATAGGTGACATGCGCGTACTTCTCGGTCTCGGCGATGCGCAACTGGCGCAGGCCGTGTTTCGAGATGATCTCGCCGAAGCCCTGGTTGATGACCTGCGGGCCGAAAGCCGCGGGCAGGTGGTCGAAATCATCGCCGTAGCGTGTCAGTGTGCAGTAGTACGCCAGCTTCGGCACCCTCGCCCTGGTGAAGCCGCTGAAACCGGGGTCGGTCAGCGCGGCGGTGAGCTGGCGCGCACGGTCGGCGCGGAAATTCATGAACACCGCGGCATCACCGTCGCTGATGCGCGCGGGCTGCATGCCGGCGGGCACGATCACTGTGGCCTTGACGAATTCGTCGGTCTCGTTGCGGGCATAGGCTGCTTTCAGCGCGGACAGCGCATCCGGCGCGGTGTACGGGGCCTTGCCATCGACGATAAGGTCGTAGGCGGCCTGCACACGGTCCCAGCGCTGGTCGCGGTCCATCGCGAAATAGCGGCCGCAGACCGAGGCGATACGCGCGTTGCCCAGCGCGCGGCATTTTTCCCCGAGCGCTTTCAGTGACGCTTCCGCGCTCTGCGGCGGAGTGTCACGGCCATCGACAAAGGCGTGTACGGCGATCTGTCCGGCACCTTTTTTCGCGGCCAGCTCAAGCAGGGCGTGGATCTGCGACTCGTGGCTGTGTACGCCGCCGGGTGAGAGCAGACCCAGCACGTGCAACGTGGCGTTTTTTGCACTGCCGATGAGTTGGTCGAACACCGGGTTGCCGGCGAATTCGCCGGTTTCGATGGCGTGCTCTATCTTGGTGTAGTCCTGGTAGACCACGCGGCCGGCGCCGATGTTCATGTGGCCAACTTCCGAGTTGCCCATCTGCTGCGGCGGCAGGCCCACCCACTTCTCGCTGGCGTCGATGATGCCGTGCGGGCAGGTTTTCCAGAGCACGTTCCAGTGCGGCTTGCGCGCCTGGCAGATGGCGTTGTCCTCGCAGGCTTCGCGATGACCGAAACCGTCGAGGATGATAAGCAGTGCCGGCGTTATCGACATGATGTTATGTACATGATTTTATTCAGAAAATTGGCTGCGCTTGTTACAATGTGATTTTAAATCATTTCAACCCTTCACATTTCATCTACCTGCGTGTCCGCGATCCCGCTGCCCGAACGCTGCTGCCTTGCGCTGGTTGCGCTGTTGTGCGCGCTGCCCTTCCTGCAGCCCTATCACCTCAATCCACTGACCGCGTTTTATTCGGAGTGGCTGGCGTTTGTGCTGGGTTGCGGCGTTGCGCTGGTGCTGCTGCTGCGCCGCGCCTGGAGCGGTGACTGCCTGCCCTGGCTGGTGCTCGCGCCCCTGCTGCTGGCGCTGCTGATGTTCATGCATGGCGTATTCGACCGTTCGCCGTATTTTGGCCAGGCACTGACCGCAGCGCTGTACCTGCTGTGGGCGGCGCTGCTGGTGGTCGCTGGCGCCGCGCTGACCCGCCTCGCCGGGCGTGATCTTCTGCTCGACACCCTGGCGGCGGGGCTTGCGTTCGGCGCGCTGGCCGGTGCGATGGTCGGCCTGATCCAGCACCTGCAATGGCCGACGCTGCTCGACGCCTGGGTCGCCCGCGCCACCAGCGCCGCGATTTTCGGCAACGTCGCGCAGGCCAACCATTTCGCGGCCTGCACAACGCTGGGCCTGTTTGCTTTTGCCCACCTGCAGCAGCGCGCACGCATCGGCGTGATCGTGCTGGTGATCGCCGCGACACCGATGCTGCTGGTGCTGGGCCTGTCAGGCTCGCGCGCGGCCGCATTGTACTTGTTCGCCGCGCTGCTGCTGGCGGTATGGCTGCGCGGCCGTGGTGCCAATGACAGGGACCGGCTGGTGAAGATCTGTGTCGCCTATGTCCTCGCCTATGTGCTGCTGCAGGTCCTGGTCGGCAGCGGCGTGCTGCAGGGCGCGCCGCGCGAAGTGGTGACCGCGGCGGAACGGATGATCGACGGCGCGGCCAGCATCCACGACCGGCTGCGGCTGTGGCAGTCGGCGTGGCTGATGTTCCTCGATCATCCGCTGCTGGGGGCCGGGTGGGGACGGTTTGCCTACGGTTTTTTCGCGCAGGCGGCGCTGTTTTACCCCGAGGGCGGTTATCAGCTCTACCACCACGCCCACAACCTGCCGCTGCAGCTGCTCGCCGAAACCGGACTTGCCGGACTGGCCTGCCTGCTGCTGCCGGCCTGGTTTGCCTGGCGGCGCGCGCCCGCGGCGCGGTCCGGAGACAGCGGGAACATCTGGCTGCTGGCGGCGCTGGGTGCGACCATCGGCCTGCACAGCCTGCTTGAGTATCCGCTGTGGTACGCCTATTTTCTCGGACCCGCGGCGCTGTTGCTGGGCGCCGCGCCGCAAGCGGCGGGCAGCCTGCGGTTGCCGGCGCTGTGGCGCATGGCCAGTGTGCTGCTCCTCGCCGGAGGCCTGTTCAATCTGGGTGTGCTGTGGCGGGAATACCGCGCCTTCGAAGGCCTGTTCCGTGCCAGCGCCCCGGCGATTTCCGCGGCTGAACAGGCTGCCTTGCTGTCACGGCTGCACCGCAATCCGCTGCTGCGCCATTACGTCGAGGTCGCCTATACCCTGCCGGCGCGGCCACGGATCGACGAACTGGACCGCCAGCTCTACGCCAACACCCGCGCGCTGGCCCATGTGCCGGTCGACAGCCTGGCTTGGCGTCAGGCGCTGCTGCTGGCGCTGGCCGGACGCGAGCAGGAGGCGCGGCAGGCGCTGCTGCTTGCGGCTGCCGCCTATCCGCAGCCGCCGCGGGATTACCAGGAGGCATTGCGGCGTTTTGCCGTGGTCCAGCCGGAGCGGCTGCGGCCTCTGCTAGAATTCGCCGCCAATTCGCCGAAAACCACAAAGCCCTGAACTGCCTGCCGAGGCCGCCACGTGCGGCGGGGGCCTGACAACCACTCCCCAGACCCGCAATGGAATCCTTTTTCATCTACATCCAGAAAAGCCCGTTCAACATGATGTTGTTCGGCGGCGCGCTGGCGAGCGGCGTGATGCTGCTGTGGCCGCTGCTGGTGAAACCTTTCCGCGCCGGCAAGGAAGTCGGTCCCTTCGAGGCTGTGCAACTGATCAACCGCAACGACGCGCTGGTGATCGACCTGCGCGATACCGGCGAATACGAGGCCGGCCACATTTCCGGCGCGCGCCACCTGCCGGAACGGCAACTGGTCGAGCGCCTGCCGGAGCTGGAGAAATTCAAGGAGCGCGCGCTGGTCGTCGCCTGCCGCAGCGGCATGCGCGCCAGCGCCGCGGTGCATGTCCTGCGCCGCAACGGTTTCAACCAGGCGGTTGGTCTGCGCGGCGGTATCAGCGCCTGGGAGCAGGCCGGGATGCCGCTGCAGAAAAAATGAATCCGCAGGAGACCTGATTCATGGCCAGGGTTCGCATGTATTCCACCGCGGTCTGCCCGTACTGCCAGATGGCCGAGCGCCTGCTGCGCGGCAAGGGGGTCGCCGACATCGAAAAAATCCGCATCGACACCGATCCCGCGATGCGTGAAGAGATGATGCAGAAAACCGGCCGTCGCACCGTGCCGCAGATTTACATCGGCGACACCCACGTCGGCGGTTATGACGATCTCGCCGCTCTGGACCGCAGCGGCGGTCTCGATCCGCTGCTCGCGGCATGAGCGCATCCACTTCATTCACCGGAATCCAGGCATGAGCGAACAGCCCCAGCAGCAGCCCCAGCAAGCGCAATTCGGCATCCAGAAAATCTATCTGAAGGACCTGTCCCTGGAGATTCCCAACGCGCCGCAGATTTTTCTGCAGCCGGATGCACCGGACATCGACATCCAGGTCCACAACAGCGCCGCCGAGCTCGATGCGGCGAACGGGCTCTACGAGGCGGTGCTCACGGTGACCGTGACCGCCAAGGTCAAGGACAAGACCGCGTTTCTGGTCGAGGCCGCGCATGCCGGGATTTTCCAGATACTCAACCTGCCGCCGCAGGAACTGGATGCCGTGCTCGGCATCCTCTGCCCGAACACGCTGCTGCCCTACGCCCGTGAAACCGTGTCGAGTGTGTTGATCCGCGCCGGTTTCCCGCCGGTGGTGCTGCAGCACATGAGTTTTGATGCAGCCTACCAGGAACGCCTGCGCCAAATGCAGGAGGCGCAGCAGGGCCAGCCGGCGCCGGCCGGGGCTGCGGGCTGAGTACCATGCCGGCGCGCCGTTCCGCGCGGTTTTTTGCGCCGTTTTTTGCGTTTTCTATCGCGCCGCTTTTCGTGTCGATTCTTGCGCTGGCGCCGTTTGCCGTGGCCGCGGCCGAGTTCCGCGCCGCCGCCGACAACGCGGTGATCCTCTACGACGCCCCCTCTACCAAGGGCCGCAAGCTGTTCATCGTCAACCGCGGTTATCCCCTTGAAGTGGTGGTGCAGGTCGAAGGCTGGACCAAGGTGCGGGATGCCACCGGCGCCCTGTCCTGGGCCGAGGCGAAGCTGCTCGACAACAGCCGCAACGTGCTGGTGCGCGCGGCCAGCGCGACGCTGCGCCAGAAACCCGCCGACGATGCGCCCGCGGTGGCCGAGGTGCGGCGCGACGTACTGCTCGAACTGGTCGAGCGCCCGGCAGGCGGCTGGGTCCAGGTGCGCCACCGCGACGGCAGCAGCGGTTTCCTGCGCGCCGCCGATGTCTGGGGCGGCTGAGCGGCTGTCCGCCAGCGGCTGAACGATGAACATCACCATCCTCGGCGGCGGCGCCTGGGGCAGCGCGCTGGCGATCAGCCTCGCGGCCGCGCACCGGGTGACACTGTGGGCGCGTGATCCCGTCCAGGCCGCGGCGATGGCGCGCGAGCGCCGCAATAAAAAATATCTCCCTGATGCCGCGTTTCCCGAAGCACTGCAGATCGCCACCGATCTGCCCCAGGCGCTGCGTGACAGCGAGTGTGTGATTGTCGCGGTGACGGTGGCCGGATTGCGCGGCATCCTCCGGCAATTGCGCGATTCCGCGGTGACCGTGCCGGTGGTCTGGTTGTGCAAGGGTTTCGAGCAGCCGCAGGCAAAATTGCCGCATGAGGTGTTCAGCGAGGTGATGGCCCCCAACCATCCGCATGCGGTGCTGTCCGGGCCGAGTTTCGCGCAGGAGGTGGCCGCCGGACTGCCCGCGGCGCTGACCCTGGCTTCGGCGCAGCCCGCGGTGGCGAACCGGCTGGCGCAGGCCCTGCACGGCGGCACGCTGCGCGTCTATTCACACGATGACGTGATCGGCGTCGAAGTCGGCGGCGCAGTGAAAAACGTGATGGCGATTGCCGCCGGTGTCGGTGACGGTTTCGGACTCGGGCTCAATGCGCGCGCCGCGCTGATCACCCGCGGCCTCGCCGAAATGACCCGCCTTGGCCTGGCGCTGGGTGCGCGCGCCGAGACCTTCATGGGTTTGTCCGGCATCGGCGACCTGATCCTGACCTGCACCGGCGACCTGTCGCGCAACCGCCGCGTCGGCCTCGCGCTGGCGCGCGGCGAGGCGGTGGCGGCGGCGCAGGCCGGGCTCGGCCATGTCGCCGAGGGCGTGTTCACCGCAGCCGAAGTGCAGCGCCGCGCGCGTGCGCTGGGTGTCGAGACGCCGATCACCGACGCGGTATGCCGTGTGCTCGAAGCGCCGCAGCGTGCCGCCGATGTGGTGCGTGAACTGCTCGCGCGTGATGCCAGGCCCGAGCACGGGCGGCGCTGAACGCCGGTCCAGCCCCGCCCGGCTTAATCGCCGCCCCTGAAATCCAGTTGTCGCCACGCCTCATAGACCACCACCGCCACGGCATTGGCGAGGTTCAGGCTGCGGTTGCCGGCGCACATCGGCAACCGCAGGCGTTGATCTGGCGGCAGTGATTCCAGCAATTCCGCCGGCAGGCCGCGGGTTTCGGGGCCGAACAGCAGCACGTCGTTTTCGGCAAAGGCCGCGCGGTCGTGGCGTGTGACGCCGCGGGTGCTGAATGCGTAAAGGCGCGCACCACAGCCGCGTTTGCCCAGCACGGCCTGACAGGCGGCCCAGTCATCATGCAAGATCAGTTGCGCCCGGTCGTGGTAATCGAGTCCGGCGCGCGCCAGCGTGCGGTCATTCAGCGTGAAGCCGAGCGGACGCACCAGATGCAGCCGCGCGCCGGTGTTGGCGGCCAGCCGGATGATGTTGCCGGTATTGGGTGCGATCTCGGGTTGGTAGAGGACGATGTCGAACATCACGGCCGGGGTTGGGTTGTCACCTGAGGCTGAACAGGATATCCTTATTTATCAATGAGATGCGTCGCGCCGTCGGGGTGGGGCCTGCACCAGCAGGCTCAAGCTTGTGCGGAAATCTGCCGATGCACGGCTCCGATACCCTATTTTGAGTGATCAGCACATGGGCCGTCCCGAAAAAATCAGGCTGGGCGAAATTCTGGTGCAGCAGAAACTGCTCAGCGACGAGCAGCTGAAGGCTTCGCTCGACGAGCAGAAAAAAACCGGCCGCCGGCTCGGCCGTGTATTCATCGAGCTCGGCTTCATCACCGAAGAGCAGATTTCCAAGGCACTCGCGCGTCAGCTCGGTGCCGACTACATCGACCTCAGGCAATACAACATCCGCCGCGAGGTGGTGGCGAAGCTGCCGGAAACCCAGGCGCGGCGCTTCCGCGCGATGGTGCTCGAGGATCGCGGCAGCGCCTGGCTGGTCGGCATGGCCGATCCGACCGACCTCAATGCCTACGACGACATCGTGCGCGTGCTGAAGCGCGACATCGAGCTCGCGGTGGTCACCGAAACCGAGCTGCTGCGTGCGATTGACCGCAGTTACCGCCGTACCGAGGAAATCAGCGGCCTCGCCCAGGAACTGCAGGCCGAGATGGGTGATTCGAACGCCGTCGACTTCGGCGTGCTGGCGACCACGCCCGGGCTGGAAGAGGCGCCGGTGGTCAAGCTGCTGCAGACCGTGTTCGAGGATGCGACGCAGGCGCGGGCCTCCGACATCCACATCGAACCGCAGGAACGCCGGCTGCAGATCCGCTTCCGCATCGACGGCGTGCTGCATCTGCAGACCGAGGCCGACAGCAAGATCGCCTCGGCCGTGGTGCTGCGCCTGAAGCTGATGTCGGGCCTCGACATCGCCGAAAAGCGCATGCCGCAGGACGGCCGTTTCAACATCAAGGTGCGCGGTGCCGCGATCGACGTGCGGATTTCGACGATGCCCACCCAGTACGGCGAATCGATAGTGATGCGCCTGCTCAACCAGGGCGGCGGCCTGCTCGGCCTCGAAGTCATCGGCATGCCGGCGGCGATGCTCGACAAGCTGCGCGAGGTGATCCAGCGCCCCAGTGGCATGGTGCTGGTCACCGGACCCACCGGCAGCGGCAAGACCACCACGCTGTATGCCGCGCTGAACGAACTGAACACTCCCGAGCGCAAGATCATCACCGTCGAGGATCCGGTCGAATACCGGCTGCCCGGCATCAACCAGGTGCAGGTCAACGAGAAGATCGAACTCACCTTCGACCGTGTGCTGCGCTCCGCGCTGCGCCAGGACCCCGACGTGGTGCTGGTCGGCGAGATGCGCGACGAGCAGACGGTGGAGACCGGCCTGCGCGCCGCGATGACCGGCCACATGGTATTTTCGACGCTGCACACCAACGATGCGGTGAGTACGCCGGTGCGCCTGCTCGACATGGGTGCGCCGCGCTACATGGTCGCGCTGTCGCTGCAGCTGGTTGTGGCGCAGCGCCTGGTGCGTGTGGTCTGCGACAACTGCGCCGAGGTTCACACCCCGCTGCCCGGCGAGCACGAGTGGCTGAAAAGCGAGCTCGGTGATGCCGTCGACAGCCATCGCTACCGCCGCGGCCGCGGCTGCTCGTACTGCAACAACACCGGCTTCGTCGGCCGCACCGGTGTCTACGAAATGCTCGAGATGACCCGCCCGGTGGTCGAGGCCGCGAACCGCGACGATCTGGCGCAGTTGATGAAGGTTGCACGCGAGCAGATCGGCCGCGCCACGCTGCGCCACCATGCCGCCGAGCTCGCCGCCGCAGGCCGCACCACGCCGGACGAGGCGATGCGGGTCAGCAGCCAGCTCGAATAAACGCGGGAGCAACCGACGCCATGCCGTTTTTCAGCTACAGGGGACGCGACGGCCGCGGCAGCGCGGTGCAGGGCGTGCTCGAGGGTGCTGACAGCGGCGCCGTGGCCGGTGTGCTCTCAGGCATGGGTATCGTGCCGCTCGACATCCAGCCGGCGGCGCCACCCCGCGCGCGGTTTGACTGGCGCGCAAACCTGTTTGGTGGCGGCAAGGTCAGTCATACCGAGGTGCTGCTGTTCAGCCGCCAGATGTACACGCTGCTCAAGGCCGGCGTGCCGATCATGGGTGCGCTGAAGGGTCTGGAGGAATCCACGCAGAACGCGGGTTTTGCCGCGGTGGTGCGCGACATCCGCGAGCACCTCGACAGCGGCCACGAGCTGAGTCTGTGCCTGGCGCGGCATCCGAAGGTGTTTTCGGGGTTCTACACCGCGATGGTCGGTGTCGGCGAGCAGACCGGCCGCCTCGAGGAGGTGTTCCTGCGCCTGTTCGAGCATCTCGAGTTCGAGAAATTCATGCGCGAGCAGATCAAGGCCGCGCTGCGTTATCCGGGCTTTGTGGTGGCGACGATGGCGGTGGCGATCGTGGTCATCAACATTTTCGTGATTCCCGCCTTCGCCAAGGTCTACAAGGGCTTCAAGACTGAGCTGCCGCTGATGACGCAGGTGCTGATCGGTTTCTCGAACTTTGTCGCGGCGAACTGGATCTACATCGCCGCCGCCGTGCTTGCCGCGATCTTCGGCTTCCGCGCCTGGGTCAACACCGCGCGCGGCCGCATGATCTGGGACCGTTTCAAGCTGCGCATTCCGATCGCCGGACCGATCGTGCTCAAGGCGACACTGGCGCGTTTCGCGCGCAGTTTTTCGATGGCGGCGAGGAGCGGTGTTCCGCTGACCGCGGCGATGTCGATGGTGGCCGATACCGTCGACAATGTGTTTGTCGCGAGCCGGATCAATGGCATGCGCGAAGGCGTGGAGCGTGGTGAATCGATCCTGCGCACCGCGCGTGACGCCAGGGTGTTCACCCCGGTGGTGCTGCAGATGATCGCGGTCGGCGAGGAGTCCGGCGCGCTGGATGACCTGACCGGGGAAATCGCCGACCTCTACCAGCGTGAAGTCGAATATGAAATCAAGAACCTCAGCGCGCAGATCGAGCCGGTGCTGATCATTGCGCTGGGGGTGATGGTGCTGATCCTGGCGCTGGGTGTGTTCCTGCCGATCTGGGATCTTGGCCAGGCGGCACTCGCCAAGAAATAGCCGCGGCATGGTGAATGTGTCCGGCACCCGCCGCGGTTTCACCCGTTTCGAATTCGCGCTGGTGGTGATTGTTGCCGCGATTCTCGGCGGCGTGTTCCTCGAACGCCTGACTTTTCATCAGGAGGCTGCGGAACACGCCCGATTCCAGACTGACCTGCAGACCTTCAAAACCGGCCTGCAGATCCGCATGGCCGAACTGATCTCGGCCAATCGCGAGCAGGAATTGCGGCAGCTCGGCCGTACGAGTCCCGCGCGCTGGCTCGATAAACCGCCGCCGGCCTATGCCGGTGAATACCCTTCACAACCGGAAAACGGCCTCTGGTATTTCGATTCCCGAAGCCATGAACTGGTTTATGTCCCGGTTTCGACCCGCTTCATCAGTACGGCCGACCGTCGCCGTCCCCTGCAACTGCGTTTTCGCGTGTTGATCACCGGTCAGCCGGTGCTGGCACCGGGAGGGCGGGTGGACGGTGTCGCAGGAATAACGCTGGAAGCCACGCCTTATTTTCAGTGGATGTAACAGTAAATTAAGCTATACTCCGGCCATAAATGCAGTAATATCAATGACATGCACTCCATTTTAAGTGAAAAAGTTCACACCTTCCGGGACTCCCGGGGGTTCACGCTGATCGAGCTGATAGTGGTCATCATCGTGCTGGCCATCCTTGCAGCGACGGCGCTGCCGCGATTCACCAACCTGCAGGTGCAGGCGCGGGTGGCCAAGCTCAATGCCGCGCTGGGTTCGGTCAAGGCTGCCGCTTCACTGGCCAAGGCCACCTGTCTTGCGCAAACACCGCAATGCACGGCGACAGTGCTGATGGAGGGCGTCAACGTGACCATGGTCAATACCTATCCGACGGCCGATGCCGCCGGCATCATCACCGCGGCCGGTCTTACGGTCGGGCCGTCGTCCCCTGACGGCTACAACACCCAGGGTGGCGGTGCTGCGGCCGGCACCCCGGTCACCGTGATGGTGCTCGGCAACGATCCGCCGAACTGCAGCTTCACCTACACCTCGCCGATCTCGGCCAGCCAAGGGCCGGTCTACGGGGTGTTGATCACTTCGGGGTGCTGAGCCCCGCTTCAACGCGCCGTGGACCTTGGCCGCGGCACTGTGTTTTGCCTAGTGCATGGAGGTTGTCATGAAACATCAACAGGGTTTTACGATTATCGAACTGATCGTGGTCATCGTCGTGCTCGGCATTCTTGCCGCGACCGCGATTCCAAGGTTTGCGAACATTGGCACCGAGGCGCGTATTGCCTCGATGCAGGGCGTGGCCGGCAGCATGAACTCGGCGAAAGAGGTGATTCGCGCCAAGTGGTATGCGGCGGGTTCGACAACGGTTTCCACCGTGACTACTGTTGATGGCACTTCGGTGATTGTCACCACCGGCACTGGTACCACCGCCGGTTATCCCACCGCTGCCGGCATGGTCAATGCGCTTAACGTAAGCGGAAATATTTCCTGCGCGGCCGCCGGAACGGTAACGACTTGCACTCCCTCGGGTTTTGCATCATGTGCCGTGACATATACCGACACCACTGGCGCCGTTTCGACAGCGGGACTGATCACCGCGAACTGCGGCGGCTGAGCATAACCTCGCGACCTGCCCGCGACCGCGGGTGATGGTGCAACGGGTGAAGGCGGCCAAGCGCAACCTTCACCCGTTTTGTTTTGGGTCGACGATGAACCGTTCTCAGCGCAATCAGGGCTTCACGGTAATCGAGCTGGTGGTCACCATTGTCATTGTGGGTGTACTGGCTGCCGTGGCATTGCCGCGCTTCATCGGCCGCGACAGCTTTGATGCGCGCGGCTTCCATGACAAGGCGGCGGCGATTGTGCGGTTGGCACAGAAAACCGCGGTGGCGTGGCGGCGCGATGTGTTTGTCTGTGTCACCGCCACCCAGGTCAGAGCCGGCACGGCGGCCGGCTGCGCAACGCCGTTGGCCAATCCGGTGAGCGGTGGCAATGCCGTCGAGATCGCACCCGCCGGGGTAACGCTGAGTGCCGCGAGTTTCAGCTTCGACCGCCTGGGCCGGCCCAGCGCGGCGACCACCATCACCTTCACCAGCACGATACCCGGCGACATCAACCGCCAGATCAGTGTCGCCGCCGAGACCGGTTATGTCGTCGCCAACTGATCCCGGACAACGCCGCCAGCGCGGTGTATCGCTGCTGGAGCTGATCCTGTTCATCGTCATCGTCGGCGCCGGCATCGCCGGCGTGCTTGGCGTGTGGCGGGTCACCGCGCAGGGCAGCGCCGAACCGCTGATCCAGAAGCAGGCGCTGGCCATTGCCGAGGCCTATCTCGAAGAAGTATTGGCGATGCCTTTCACCTACTGCGATCCCGACGATGTCCATGCTGCGACCGCCGAATCCGCAGGCGCGGTGAATCCCGCGGATACCACCCGCTGCTCGGCAACGCTGGAGGCCATAGGTGCCGAGCCGGGCGAAACCCGCGGCAGCGGCACCACGCCCTACGACAACGTCAATGACTACGCGAGTCTCCCCGGCGGAGCGCCAGCCACCATCGACGGCACCGCGATTGGGGGCCTCGGCGCGTACCAGGTATCGGTGGCCGTGGTGGGGCAGGCGCTGAGCAACGGTGGAGATACCGTTGCCGCCGCCGCGAGCCAGCGCGTCACGGTCACGGTCACCGGCCCCGCCAACACCACGGTGACGCTCGACGGCTATCGCACAAGGTATGCCCCCAATGCGCTGCCCTGATCGTCATCCGCGTCAGCGCCAGCTTGGACTGACCCTGGTCGAGCTGGTGGTGACCATCGTCGTTACCGGCATCATCGCCGCCGGTGTCGCGGTGTTCATCCAGCGTCCGGTCGAGGGTTATATCGATGCCGCGCGCCGTGCCGAGCTGACCGACGAGGCCGACACCGCGCTGCGCCGGATCACCCGTGACCTGCGCACCGCGCTGCCCAACAGCATCCGTGTGGATGGCACAGGCAAGTTTGTCGAATTCATCGAGACCACCGCCGGCGGGCGTTACCGCGCCGAACTCGACAGCGGCGGCGCCGGCAACATCCTCGACTTCACCGCTGCGGATACATCGTTTGATGTCATCGGCCCCGCGCCGGTGCTGGCCACCGGCAACCAGATCGTCGTCTACAACCTGAACAGTACCGGCACCACCTCCAACGCCTACGCCGGCGACAACCGCACCACGCTGACCAGCACCGCGGCGCCGCCAGTGGCCATCACCTCCAAGCTGTTTCCGGAAGGTTCACCGGCGCGGCGCTTCCATGTGGTCAGCGGCCCGGTCACCTACGGCTGCACCGGCGGCCAGTTGATCCGCTACTCGGGTTATCCCTACAACACTGCGCAGGTCGCGCCGCCGGTCGGCGGCAGCAGCGCGGTGCTGGCTGGCAATGTTGATGTCGCCAATTGCAGTTTTGTCTACACCGCCGGTTCGCTTGGAGAACGCAGCGGCACGGTGTCGATGTTGCTCACGCTGGTGCGCAGCGGCGGCGCCGGCTCTCCGGAGCGGGTGCGCCTGTTCCAGCAGGCCCAGGTCAACAACGCGCCATGAACCAACCGCGATCATTCCGCCAGCGCGGTTTCAGCCTGATCACCGCGATTTTCCTGATCGTGGTGTTGGCCGCGCTGGGTGCGTACATGGTGATTTTCACCGGGCTGCAACAGGCGACGCTGCAGGCCGATGTGCTGGGCGTGCGCGCCTATTACGCGGCACGCGCCGGAGCCGAGTGGGCGATCTACCGCGCGCTTGATCCCGACAACACCATCGCGCCGGGCCCGACATCGTTTGCCGCCTGTCCCGGCGGCACCATCAACACGCTGGGCGGCACGCTGTCGCCGTTTACCGTGGTCATCAACTGCACACCCAGTACCGCCACGGAAGCCGGCAATACCATCAACGTGTATGCAATCACCGCGACGGCCTGCAACAACGCCACCTGTCCGTCGCCCAGCCCGCCATCCGGTTACGTGGAACGTCAGATTGCCGTCACTGTGGCCCGTTGCAAGGACCCCGCAGCGGCAGCACCCCGCTACGAGTGCGGATTATAATGTCAATAAAATCAATTACTTACAATATATTCTCTGATGCCGCATCAAACTGCCCAGTCTGTCCTTGCAGGGCTGGATGCCGGCACATAATTTGCACTGTCCAAACAGCAGGTGCCGCCATTCGCGGCGCGGGTTGCGGAGACTGAACCGATGCTGAAACGGTGGTGGCTGTGTTTGGGTGCGCTCGCGGCGCTGTGGCTGCCGGCGGCCGCGTACGCCCAGACCTGCACCAACGTCGCCACCGGCAACTGGGGCACTGCCGCCACCTGGAACTGCACGGTGTTGCCTGCGGCTCGCGTACCGGCCAACACCGACAATGTGGTGATCATCAACAACACCACGGTGACGGTGAACATTGCCGGCGCGGTGGCCGGCTCGGTGACCATCAACACCGGTGCCAATGCGACCAGCCTGACGCTGGGTGTCGGCAGCGGTTTGACCGTGACCAACGCCGGCGGCCGCAGCGGTGATGTCGTCATCAACAGTCCGACCGCCGGCGTCACCAAGCAGGTCAATGTCGGCACCCAGACCATGACGGTGACCGGCAATTTCACCATCAACGGCGGCACCACCACGGCTTCGGCGGCGAATATCGCCCAGCTCGCGGTCACCACCGGCACCGTCAACATCGGCGGCAATCTGGTGATGACCGGCGGCGCGGTGCAGAGCTTCGCCCAGACCACGCTGACCACCGGCACCATCAACGTCAGCGGCAATGCCACGCTCACCGGCGGCGGCGCTGCCAACAGGGTGGCGCGGATCAATATCACCGGCGCCAGCGGGGTGGGCGCCGGGGTCAATGTCAACGGCACCCTCAACATCAATTCCACGGTTGCCGCCTCGTCCTTGGTCACGCTGGGCACCGGCAGCCGGATGCGTGTCACGGGTGCTGTGACCAACAATGACACGCTGACCATTGGCGCGGGCATTTTCACCGCGCAATCCACGTTGTCCACCGGCAGCGCGGCTAATGCGATCGCGGCGACCACATCGGTCACCACCGGTACCTTGTCGGTGACCGGCAACACCACGGTGACCTCCGGCACCAACGGCCTGAAGACGATGTCGCTGACCAACGGCACCATGACCCTGTCCGGCAATCTTGACGTCACTGCCGCCGCGGCCACCGTTGACACCGGGGATGCCACGGTCAGTGTCACCGGTACCGGCACCATGAATGTCGGCGGCAGCGCCACCGTCACCGGCGGTACCAACGCCAACCGCGACGCGCTGCTGACCGTCAGCGGCGTCAGTGGTGTCGGCGCCGGTATCAACATCAGCGGCGGCCTCAACATCGTCTCCACCATCGCCGGTTCGTCGACGGTGAGCCTGACCAATGCCTCGAGCCGGATGACGGTAAGCGGCGCTGCCGGTGTCAGCAACAACGACACGATGACGGTGGGTGTCGGCATCTTCAACATCAGCAACGCCGCTGCGACACTCGCCATCGGCAACGGCGCCAGCACCACCAACGCCACGACGAGCGTCACCACCGGCTCGCTGACCGTCGCCGGCAACGTGGTGGTTGATTCGCGCACCAACGGGCTGAAAACCCTGACGCTGGGCAACGGCACGATCAACATCACGGGCAATCTGAGTGTCACCGCCGCTGCGGCCACAGCTGACACCGGAGATGCCACCGCCAGTGTCACCGGCACCGGCACCCTGAATGTCGGCGGCACCGCCACCATCACCGGCGGCAGCAATGCCAACCGCGACGCGCTGCTGACCGTGACCGGGATCAGCGGTGTCGGCGCCGGCGTCAACATCTCGGGCACGCTCAACGTCAACGCCACGGTGGCCGGTTCATCGACGGTCAGCCTGACCAATGCGAGCAGCCGCATCACGGTCAGTGGCGCGGGCGGTGTCAACAACGGTGACACGATGACCGTGGGTGTCGGGATTTTCGCGGTGACCAATGCCGCCGCCACCTATACCAACAGCAATGCCACGGCAGTTGCCTCAACCACGGTATCCACCGGCTCGCTGACGGTGGCCGGGCCGCTGAGCAACGCCGCCGCGGAAACCGTCACGCTGTCCGGCACCGGCAGCATCACCGCGGGTGGTCTCTACACCAACACCGGCACCACCACGATCAGCACCACCGGCATCGTCAATGCCAACGGCGGTTTCAGCAACACCGGCATCTTCACCAACACCGCCGGCGGCCAGTTGTTCCTGCGCGGCACACCCAACACCATCAACGGCACCTTCAATCGCGGCAGCGGCACGGTGACGATGAACGGGTCCGCGGCGCAGGCGCTGTCGGGCACCGGGCTGGAGCCGGTGACAACGGCCGGTGACGGTTTTCACAATCTGGTGATCAACAATGCCGCAGGCGTGACCCTGGGCAGCAACGTCGTGGCGCGCAACGTGATCACGCTGACCAGCGGCGAGGTCAGCACCGGCGCCAACGTGCTGGTGTCGGAACTGAGTTGCGCCACGCCCAGTGTCAACCGGACCAGCGGTCATATCGTCGGCAATTTCCAGAAACTGATTCCCGCCGGCGGCTCGACCTGCAACTACGAGATCGGCAGCGCTGGTGCTTACACCCCGGCCTCGCTGGTGTTCACCGGTGTTGCGGTCGGGGGCGGACGCCTGATTGCGGCCACATTTACCGGCGACCACCCAAACATTGCCACTTCCGGTTTCACCGCGACCCGCACCGTGAACCGTTACTGGCGGCTGACCACCACCGGAGTAACCGGCACCGTGCTTCCGGCGTTCACCAATTACAGCGCGACACTGACCTTTATCAATCCCGGTGATCTCGATGCCGGCGTCGATACCTCGATTTTCATCATTCGCCGTTGGACGGGTGCGGCTTGGGCGGCCACTACCACGGGCACGCGGACCCCGACCAGCACCCAGGCCACCGGCATCACCGCACTGGGTGAGCTGCAGGTCGGCGAAGGCGGGGTTGCGGCGCCCGGCAGTTTTAATGCCTTTGAAACCAGCACTGCCGCGCTGGCGATCACCGGCGTGATCCGCACCAAGCGCGCCGGTGTCGCCTTCAGCCTCGACGTGGTGGCGATCCTCGCCGGCGCTCAGCACTCGGCTTTCACCAATGCCGTACTGGTTGATCTGCTTGGCAACAACACGCTCGGTGTCGCGCTTGATGGCAATAACTGTCCGACCAGCTTCACCGTGGTGCAGACGGTAAGCCCCGATCCGACCATCACCAGCGGCCGCTCCACCGTCAATTTCACCGCGGTGGCCAATTCCTGGCGTGATGTGCGCGTGCGTGTGCGCTGGCCCACCGGATCGCCGACGGTGACGAGCTGCTCGACCGACAATTTCGCGATCCGCCCGGATTCAATCAACGGTTTTGCTGCGAGCAACAACACACGCACCACCGCCGGCATCACGAACCCGCTGAACAGCACGGTGTTCGGCACGGTACTGCATAACGCCGGCCGGCCATTCAGTTTCCGTGCCAGCGCGGTGAACAATGCCTCGGTGATCACCAGCAACTACGCCGGATCGCCGCTGGCCACGCTCTCCACCTGTGTTGGCGCGGCCTGCACCACCACCCAGGCCGGGCTGACCTTCACCACCACCTTTGCCGCGGGATTGCTTGCGACCGACACCGCGAGTTATCCCGACGTGGGTTCATTCAGCCTGCAGTTGACTGACGATGATTTTGCCTCGGTCGACGCCAGCGACGGCTCGACACTGGGCGAGCGGCGCATTGCCTCGGCGGTGATCAATGTCGGCCGTTTCACGCCGGACAACTTCGCGGTGGCCTACAACGTGCCGGTGTTCGCGCCGGCTTGCACCGGCTTTACTTACCAGGGCCAGGCTTTCAACTATTCCACCCCGCCGGTGATCACCGTCACCGCTCGCGATTTTAATGGCAACACCACATCGCGTTACACCGGCAGCTGGTGGCGCCTGACCAACACCACGCTGACGCCGGTGACACAATCGGCACGTTATGCGGTATTGAGCGGCACGCTGGATTCGACAGGATTGCCGGCCACCACCGCGGATCCGGCGATTGTCGACTCCGGAACCGGCGGCGGCACCTTGACCTTCTCCGGCGGCAGCGGCCTGCGCTTCACCCGCGCCCCCGGCGCCCCTGCGGCGGAATTCAACGCCGAGATTGCGTTGTCGCTGAGCATCGTCGATGCCGACAGCGTCGCTTTCGCGACCAATCCGGCGGCCTTCGGCGCGGCAACGGCCGGCAACGGCATCCTGTTCAGCGACGGCAACGCCGGCACCACCAACGACAAACGCGTGCGCTACGGCCGGTTGCGCCTGGGCAGCACTAGCGGCTCGCAGGTGCTGGCGCTGCGGGTGCCGGTGGAGGCGCAGTACTGGAACGGCACGTCGTTCATCACCAATACGCTGGACAGTTGCACCACGCTTGCCGCAGGCAACGTCGGCCTCGGCAACTACACCGGCAGCCTCACTGCCGGCGAGACCACGGCGACGATCACCGCCAGTCCGCTGCAGTCAGGCCGCAGCGCGATCCAGCTGAGCGCGCCGGGTGCGGCCAATTTCGGCGGCGTCGATGTCACGCTCAACCTCGGCAGCGGCGCCAATGCCGATGCCTGCAACAGCTTTGCCCCGGCAGCGACCGCGGGCAATCTCGCACACCTGCGCGGGCTGTGGTGCACGCCCCCGGGCACCTTCAGCAAGGATCCGGCAGCGCGGGTGCGCTTTGGTGTGGTGCGCAGCAGCGATCAGTCGATTTACCGGCGCGAGCAATAAATGACGCGTCACGACGGGTGAAATTTTCATGATTAAAAACAAGGCGTTACATTTTTGCTGTGGACAAGCAACCCGCAGAAAGCGCCATAAGTCTTTGAGAGTATTGAAAAATATGCTAGTTTGCCCGGCATCGCGCCAGTCCCGAATTGCCCGAGATTGATGAACTTCTTCCGTAAAAATCGACACCCCGGCTGGCTGTGCATGAACCTGCACGCTGACCGCGTCGATCTTTCGCATGTCCTGGTCGAAGGCCGTCCGCGGCCGGAAGTGCTGCTCTGTGAATCCTTCCGCAAGGAAGGTGATGACGTGGCGACGCTGGCGCGGCTGCGCCGCGAGCTCGACCTTGACCGTTACCGTTGCCTGACCATGCTCAAGGCCCGCGATTACCAGATGTTCACGGTGGACCGGCCCGAAGTGCCTGATGCCGAGGCGCGCCAGGCTGTGCGCTGGTCGCTGAAGGATCTCCTTGATTTTCCGCTGGACGCGGCAACGGTGGATGGCGTCAGTGTGCCCGCCGCCGACAACAGCCGCAAACCGCAGATGCTCGCGGTTGCCGCGCGCAACGAGGCCATCGCCACCACGGTGCGGCCGTTCAACGACGCCGACATCGAACTGGCGGCGATCGACGTGCCCGAACTGGCGCAGCGCAATCTCGCGCGGCTGCTCGAAGCCGAGGGCCGCGGCCTGGCTTTGTTCGGCGTCGATGACCACGCGGCGACGGTGACCTTCACCGCCGGCGGCGAGTTGTACCAGTCGCGGCGCATCGAGGTTGCGCTTAAGGATTTCGAGAACGAGGCCGGCACCGGGGCGCTGTATGACCGCGTGGGGCTGGAGCTGCAGCGTTCGCTCGATCATTTCGACCGTCAGTACCGCAATGTCACCGTGTCGCGCGTGGTGGTCAGCGCGGTGCCGTTCCGCGAGCGCTTTGTCGAATATCTGGCCGCCAACCTGACGCTGCCGGTGGAGGGTCTGGATCTCGAGCAGATCATCGATTTTCCGGGTGTGCCGGAACTGCGCGACCCACTGCGCCAGTCACAGTGCCTGCAGTTGATCGGTGCCGCGATGCGCGCGGAGGCGGCGGCATGAGCCATCCCGCCGCCACGATGCAATACATCAACCTGCTGGCACCGGCCTTTCGCAAGCCGCGGGTGCAGCTGTCGCTGGCTCGAAGCCTGGCGTTCACGGTGGTCGCCGCGCTGCTGATGTCGCTGCTGTTGGGGCACGACCAGACCCGCGTCAACGGCCTGCGCGAGGAACTCGCTTCGGCGCAGTCGTTGCTCAAGGCGCAAAGCATCTACACCAGCCGGCTCAAGGGCGAGAGCGGGCAGCAGGGCGCGAACCAGCTTGACACCGAAATCCAGCGTCTCGAGGCCACGTTGAAGACCGCGCGCGACAGCATGAATGTGCTCGAGGGCGGGGCGCTCGGCAACCGCGATGGTTTCGCCCGCTACATGCAGGCGTTTGCGCGGCAGTCGCTCGATGGGCTGTGGCTGACCGGTTTCACCGTGGCCGGTGGCGGTGATGTCGCGATTGAGGGCAGGGTGCTGCGGCCCGAGCTGGTGCCGGCCTACATCCAGCGCCTCAATGGAGAACCTGCGCTTAAAGGCCGCGCCTTTGCCGCGCTGGAACTGAAGCGGCCGCCGCCAGCCCCTGCCGCCGCGGCCGCAACTGCAACAGGCGGCGAGGTGGTGCCGCCGAAGGCGGAGACCCCGCGCTACATCGAATTTGCGCTGACCACCGCCGAGCCGGTGATGACAGCTGAGTCACGCACGGAGCGGCGCTGATGGACACTTCGGCCACAGCGCGTTTTGCCGCGACCTGGAAACAATGGAGCGACCGTTTTGCCGCGCGCTCCCTGCGCGAACGCGCGATCATGGCCGGTGGCCTGGTCGCGGTGGTGGTGGTGCTGTTTGATGCGCTGATGCTGCAGCCGCTGGCCCAGCAGCAGCGCCGCCTGTCCGGTCAGGTCGCCGAGGCGCGGGCGGCGATCAAGGCCGGCGAGCAGGTGCTCGCCACCGGCCGTGACAGTGATCCCGACGAGGTCAAGCGCCGTTACCGCGACGAGCTGCGCCGCCAGATCGCCGAGATCGACACCAAACTGCAGGGCCTGCAGAAACAACTGGTGCCGCCGGACCAGGTGGTGAACCTGCTCGAGGGTGTACTCTCGCGGGAACGCGGCCTGGCCCTGGTCAGCCTGCGCAAGCTGCCGGTGCAGAGCTTCGAGGCCGCCGGCGCGGTCAAGGGCGACGGCAAAAACGAAGGCAGTGACGGTGCCGCGAACCGCGGCATTTTCCAGCACAGTTTCGAGATCGAGGTCGAAGGCAGCTATGGCGAATTACATGCCTATCTCGCGCGGCTGGAAAAACTTCCCTGGCAACTGTTCTGGGGCAAGGTGGCGCTCGACGCGACGCGCCACCCGCGGCTGAAATTGACGCTGACGGTGCATACGCTGAGCATGAACAAGGTATGGCTGGTCGTATGATACAAGCGACGATTACTGCGCTGATATTGCTGGCGCCGTTGCCGGTCATGGCGCAGGGATTTGCCGATCCGACGCGGCCGCCGGGCGTCATCGCCGATTCGGCGGAGTCCGCCGCGGCGGGCAGCGGGCCCGTGCTGCAGTCGGTGATGCTGTCGCCGACGCGCAAGGTGGCGGTGATCAGCGGCGAGATGGTGGTGCTGGGCGGGCGTTACGGTGGCGCGCAGCTGGTGAAGTTGAGCGAGACCGAAGCGGTGCTCAAAAGCGGCAATGAGCTGGTGGTGCTGAAGCTGCATCCCCAGGTCGACAAGAAACCGGTGGATGGCAAAGGCGCGGCGGGCCGGAGCCCGGCGAACAAGACAAGGCAATGAACCTGGGACTGAAGCAGATGCGCGGATGGTGGATACCAGTGCTTGGAATACTGCTGGCGGGCTGTGCCGAGCCGCCGCAACAGGGCCGCAGTGCCGCGCTGGAGGCGATCCATCGCGAGCTCGACCAGGCCCAGCAGCGCCGTGCCGCGCCCCCCGCCGCGGACGCGGTGAGCCGCGCCCTGCTGCCGCCGCTGGTGGTCGAAATGCCTTCGACATCGACGCAGAAGCCCGAGCCGCGTTTCGACCTGTCGGTGAACAACGCGCCGGCGAGCCAGGTTTTTCTCGCCATCGTCTCCGGCACCCGCTACAGCATGGTGCTGCACCCCGAGGTCAAGGGTGAGCTGTCGGTGAATCTGCGTGATGTCACGGTGCCCGAGGCGCTGGACACGCTGCGCGACCTCTACGGTTTTGACTACACGGTGCAGGGCAACCGCATCACCGTGCTGCCGGCGGCGCTGCAGACCCGCATTTTCCAGGTCAACTACCTGTTTGCCCAGCGCCGCGGCCAGACCGACACCCGCATCAGCTCGGGCTCGATCTCCGACGCGCCTTCGAGTCCAGGCGCGGCAGCCCCGGGCGCGATCCCGGTGCCGACCACCGGCCCCACCGGCGCCGGCGGCACCCGTGCCGCGGAAAGCACCCGCGTCACCACGCGTTCGGACAGCGATTTCTGGAGCGATATGCAGCGTTCGCTCATCGCCATCCTTGGTGGCGCGCAGGGACGCAGCGTGGTCGTCAATTCGCAGTCCGGCGTGATCGTGGTGCGTGCGATGCCGCAGGAGCTGCGTGGTGTCGAGCAGTTCCTGAAGGCGATGCAGGTCATCGTCGAGCGCCAGGTCGTGCTCGAAGCGAAGATCATCGAGGTCACGTTGCGCGATACTTTCCAGGCCGGCATCAACTGGGCCGGTTTCCGTGACGGCAGCACCAGTTTCGGCGCCGGCGTGGTCCGGCCCGGCACCACGCTGGGTCGCACCGGCGCGATCAGCACACCCACGGGCCGCGCCCCGGACGGCTCGATACTGAGCGGCTCAAATTTCGCGGGCGGCTCGGTGGCGGGGGTGGCCAGCGCGCTGTCGCTTGGCGCCTCGGCGGCGGGCGGCCTGTTCGGCCTCGCGCTGCAGACCAGCGATTTTGCGGCGCTGCTGACCTTCCTCGAGACCCAGGGCGGCGTCAACGTGCTGTCGAGCCCGCGGGTGGCGACGATCAACAACCAGAAGGCGGTGTTGAAGGTTGGCACCGACGATTTCTTCGTCACCAACGTCAGCACCACCTCGAGCACCACCGGCACCAGCACCACGGTGACGCCGACGATCACGGTGGCGCCGTTTTTCTCGGGCATCGCCCTGGATGTGACTCCGCAGATCGACGCCGGCAACAACATCATGCTGCACATCAACCCCTCGGTGAGCAGCGTGGTCGAGCGGCGCAAGGTGATCGATCTCGGCACCCTCGGTTCGTTCACGCTGCCGCTGGCGTCAAGCGACGTCAACGTCACCGACACCATCGTCCGCGTGCAGGACGGCAACATCGTCGCCATCGGCGGCCTGATGCGCCAGCAGTCGAATAACGACCGCAGCCAGGTGCCCGGTCTCGGCGACGCGCCGGGCATCGGCAACCTGTTCCGCCAGCGTGACCGCAGCAACGTCAAGAGCGAGCTGGTGATCCTGTTGAAGCCGACCATCATCCACGGCGACCGCAACTGGCAGGAAGACCTGCAGCAGACCAGCGACCGCATCCGTTCGATGACCGCGCCGGCACCGCAGCCGCGCTGAGCGGCACGCCATGTACGAGTCGCATTTCGGGCTGCGCGAACCGCCGTTCGGCATCACGCCCGACACCAGCTTTGCCTATGCCTGCAATTCCCATCAGGAAGCGCTGAACACGCTGCTTGTTGCCGCGCGCAACGGCGAGGGCTTCATGAAGGTCACCGGCGAGGTCGGCACCGGCAAGACACTGCTGTGCCGGCGTTTTCTGGCCGCGCTGGGTGATCGTTTTGTCTCGGCCTATGTGCCCAATCCCTACCTCGAGCCGCGCACGCTGATGTTCGCGCTGGCCGAGGAACTGGTGATCGAGCTGCCGCGCGAAGCCGACCAGCACCAGTTGCTGAAGGAGTTGCAGCGCGCGCTGCTCAATTTCGCGCGCCAGGGCAGGACCGTGGTGGTCTGTCTCGACGAGGCACAGGCGATGCCGCTGGAGACGCTGGAATCGCTGCGCCTGCTGTCCAACCTCGAGACCGAAAAGCGCAAGCTGGTGCAGGTGGTGCTGTTCGGCCAGCCTGAACTCGATGAACGTCTGGCGCAGTCCTCGGTGCGCCAGTTGCGTCAGCGCATTACCTTCCAGTACCGGATGTCGGTGCTCACTGCCGCCGAGCTTGAGCATTACCTCGCGCACCGCCTGCGGGTTGCCGGCTACCGCGGCAGCCGCCTGTTCCTGCCGGCCGCGGTGCGCGCGCTGCATCGCGCCAGCCGCGGCACGCCACGGCTGGTGAACATTATTGCGCACAAGGCATTGCTGCTTGCGTTCGGCGAAGGCCTGCAACAGGTGCTGCCGCGCCATGTGCGTGGCGCCGCCGCGGATACGCCGGCGGCGGCCCGTCCCCGCTGGCGGCTGGTACTGCTGCTGTCGCTGGTGGTGTCGGGGATCGCCGCCGCGCTGTTTTTCGGGTGGCCGGCATGAGTGTGATCAACCAGATGCTGATCGATCTCGAGCGCCGCCGCGCCTCGGGTGAGGAACGCAACCGCATCCCCGACCATGTGCGCGCCCTGCCCGGAGTGCAGCAGCCCGTGATCGACTGGCGATCACCACAACTGCTGGTGATCGCCGCGCTGTGTGTGCTGCTGCCCGCCGCCGCCGCGCTCTGGTGGTGGCGTGATGCTTTGCCATGGCTGCCGTCCGGCCTGGGGCAGACACTGGTGACGCTGCCGCCGGCCGATGAGTCCGGCGACATCACCCGCCGCATGAGCCTGGAACTGGCGCAGTTGCCGCAATCACCGGCCGATGTGGTGGGCGAAGGTTTGAGCACACAATCGGTCATCGTCACCCGGCCGCCGGACTGGGCCGAGCCGCGTGGTGGCCCGCCGAAACCGGCAGCGGCCGATCCCGTTCCGGCACCTGCGCCCGCCAACGCCACCGCCACCGCCACCGCGCCACAGCCCGTGATCCCCGCCCCGCCAGCAAGGCCGGTCACCGAGGCTGCGCTGGCGAAGACGGTCAAACCCGAGCCTGCAGCGGCCGGTTCGACGCAGATCAATCGCCGTGACCGCGAGCAGACACCGCGCCAGCGTGCCGAATATGAATATGCGCGCGGTGCCACCGCGCTGCACCAGGGGCGGGCCGCCGAAGCACGCGCCGCCTTTGAGGAGGCCCTGCAGATCGACCCCGCGCTGCACAGCGCGCGCCAGGCGCTGGTCGGATTGCTGGTGGATGCGCGGCAACAGGGCGATGCGCTGCGGCTGCTGCAGGAGGGGCTGCAACTGGCGCCGTCGCAGTCCGGCTTCGCGATGATGCTGGCGCGGCTGCAGGTCGAGCGCGGCGAACTTGATGCCGGCGTGCAGACGCTGGCGCGCAGCCTCGAATACGCCGGCAACAACGCCGATTACGCGGCGTTTTATGCCGGACTGCTGCAGCGCCAGCAGCGCCATGCCCAGGCCATCGAGATGTTCGACCGCGCGCTGCGCCTGCGTCCCGGTAACGGCATCTGGCTGCTCGGCATGGGACTGTCACTGGAAGCACTGGGGCGCGGCAACGAGGCCCAGGAAGCTTTCCGCCGCGCGCGGGCCAGCGGCAATCTGCCGGCGGATTTGCAGGGTTACGCCGAGCAGCGGGCCCGTTGATTGCTGCAGCGGCGGCTAGTTTTTTCCGGCCACCGTACGTGCAATCACCCAGCCGCTGACCGACGCGGCACCGGCTTTTTTCAGGCTGCCCGCAAGCTCGCTCATGGTTGCACCGGTGGTCAGCACGTCATCAACCACCAGCACATGCCGGCCGCGCAGGTCGGCGAGCGTGACAAAGGCGCCGCGGATGTTGCACCGGCGTTGCTGCCAGGGCAGGCGGGACTGTGGCGCGGTGTCGCGCACCTTGATGCAGACATCGGCATTGATACGGGTGTTCATGTTCATCGAACCCGCCGCAAGTTGCGCCAGTTGCAGCGCCTGGTTGAAACCGCGTTCGCGCAGTCTTGCGGCCGACAGCGGCATCGGCACGATGAGGTCGGCTTGTGTGGGTGCGTGATGTGCGAGCAGCGCTGCCAGGCTGCGCAGCAGATGCAGCCGTCCGCCGTATTTCGCGCGCTGGATCAGGCCGTCGAGCGGCGGGGCGTAGCGGCAGGCGGCAATGACGTGATCGAAGTGCGGCGGATCGGCGAGGCAGCGTCCGCAGACGCCGGGCGCCGGCAGCGGATGTGCGCACTGCACGCATTGCGCGGCGTCCAGCCAGGGCAGCTCGGCGCGGCAGCCGGCACAGAAACCATCAGCTTCACCGCGACCGCCGCAACAGACGCAGCCGGCGCCAAGAATGGCCCCCAGCTTGTCAAAAAGACCGGCTCTGAAATTTGACAGAAACCCTTGCATCTGGCAGGATGTTATCTATAAGTTATTGTTTTTATTGATATTTTATATATAAATTCAGATCGGACTCCGGCATGGACACCCTCAGCACCTCGACCCCTGGCAGCCAGTCTCTGGATACCCATAACGGCTGCGCCGCCAATAAGACCGACAGCGCCGGCTGCGCGCCGCGCTGGACCGTGCCCGAAATCGAGTCATTGTTTGCGCTGCCCTTCAACGATCTGTTGTTCCGTGCGCAGCAGGTGCATCGCGAGCATCAGCCGGCGAATGCGGTGCAGCTGTCCACACTGCTGTCGATCAAAACCGGCGGCTGTTCCGAGGACTGCGGTTACTGCCCGCAGGCGGCGCGTTACCACACCGGTGTCGAGAACCAGCCGCTGATGGAAGTCGAGGACGTCGTGGCCGCCGCAAAACAGGCGCGCGAGCACGGCGCGACGCGCTTCTGCATGGGTGCCGCCTGGCGCAGCCCCAAGCAGCGCGATCTCGACAAGGTGGTCGCGATGGTGAAGGCGGTGCGCGGCCTCGGCATGGAAACCTGCGCGACGCTGGGCATGCTCAAGCCCGGCCAGGCCGGGCAGTTGCGTGAGGCGGGGCTCGATTACTACAACCACAACATCGATACCGCCGAGGACAACTACGCGAACATCATCTCGACGCGTGATTATGCGGATCGCATCGACACGCTGGAGCAGGTGCGTGATGCCGGCATGCATGTCTGCTGCGGCGGCATCGTCGGCATGGGCGAGACGCGCACCGCACGCGCCAAGCTGATTGCCCAGCTGGCCAACATGTCGCCGTACCCGGAGTCGGTGCCGATCAACAACCTGGTGCAGGTGCCGGGCACCCCGCTCGACGGCACCGACAAACTCGATCCGCTGGAATTTGTGCGCACCATTGCCTGCGCGCGCATCACCATGCCGAAGGCGATGGTGCGTTTGTCCGCAGGCCGCCAGGAACTCGGTGATGCGGTGCAGGCCCTTTGTTTCATGGCCGGCGCGAATTCGATTTTTTACGGCGAAAAACTGCTCACCACCGGCAACCCCGATGTCGAGAACGACCGCGCGCTGTTTGCGCGTCTTGGCCTGAAGCCGCTGGACCCGTCGCCGGGCGAGCCCGCGGCCTGAGGCTGCCGGGCATCACCATGACCTTCGAGCAGGAACTCGCCGCCGATCTCGCGGCACGCGAGGCGGCAGGGCTGCGCCGTGTGCGCCGGCGGCTGGATACACCGCAGCGCGCGCAGGTCGATGTCGACGGCCGTCATTACATCGCCTTCTGTTCCAACGATTACCTCGGTCTTGCCGCCGATCCGCGCCTCGCTGCCGCCGCGCGCGAAGCGTTGATGCTGTATGGCGTCGGTGCCGGTGCCTCGCATCTGATACTCGGACACAGCCGCGCGCACCAGGAGCTGGAGGATGCACTCGCTGCATTTGCCGGTATGCCCGCGGCACTGCTGTTTTCCACCGGCTACATGGCCAATCTCGGTGTGATCAGTGCCTTGGTCGGGCGCGGTGATGCGGTGTTCGCCGACCGTCTGAACCATGCTTCGCTGAATGACGCGGTGCTGTTGTCGCGTGCCGCGTTCAAGCGTTATCCGCACAACGACCTTGCCGCGCTCGAGCGCCTGCTGGCGACCACACCGGCACGCCGCCGCCTGGTTGCCGTCGATGCGGTGTTCAGCATGGATGGCGACATCGCGCCGGTGCGTGAACTGCTTGCCCTGTGCGAGCGGCATGATGCGCTGCTCTACCTCGATGATGCGCACGGCTTCGGCGTGCTCGGTGAACAGGGGCGCGGCACGTTGTCTCACTTCAACCTGTCCCATTCCAGCATCATCTCGCCGCGCATTGTCTACATGGCGACACTGGGCAAGGCCGCTGGTGTCAGCGGTGCTTTTGTCGCGGGCTCTGCAGTCATCATCGAGACCCTGCTGCAGCAGGCGCGTACTTACATCTACACCACGGCTGCGCCGCCATTACTTGCGCATACGCTGCTCGCCAGCCTTGAAATCATTGCCGCCGGTGACGAGCGCCGCGCGCAGCTGCGCGCGCGTATCGCACAATTGCAGGAGGGGCTGGCCGGCCTGCCGTGGCCGCTGCTGCCCTCGGAGACACCGATCCAGCCGCTGATCGTCGGCGACAACCGGCAGGTGCTGGCGCTGTCAGCGAAACTCGCGGAGCAGGGGTTGCTGGTGCCGGCGATCCGGCCACCGACGGTGCCGCAGGGCAGCGCGCGGCTGCGGATTTCGCTGTCGGCCGATCACAGCAAGGCAGATGTCGCGCGGCTGGTGACGGCCTTGCGCGAGGCGGCGTAATGGCCTTGCCGGTGGTGTGCCTGCACGGCTGGGGGAGTGACAGCCGGGTATGGCCCGAGGGGATAAAAAATAATAAGCAAAATCAAATACTTGTAATCAATCTCCCGGGATATGGTGCAAGTCCGTCAGCACCGGAGAAAAGTTTTGATGCGGCGCTGGCGCAGGTTGCAGCCGCTGCGCCCGCGCACTGCCACGTGCTGGGCTGGTCGCTGGGTGCACAATTCGCGCTGGCCTGGGCGGCGCGTTACCCGGCACAGGTGGAGCGGCTGGTGTTGATTGCGGCAACACCGCGATTTGTCGCTGCGCCCGGCTGGCCGCAGGGCATGACCGCGGAAACCTTCAATGCCTTCGCCGAAGCGCTGGCACGGGAACCCGGCCCGACCTGGCGGCGTTTTCTGCGCCTCCAGGCGCAGGGAGATGCCGCTGCAAAAACGGTGGTGCGCGCGCTGGATGCCGCGCTGGGTGCTGCGCCGCCGGCAGGCACCGCAGTGTTATGCGATTCGCTGAGCTGGTTGCGTGACAACGATCTGCGCGCCGCTTGCCGCACGATTGCGCAACCCTGCCTGCTGCTGCATGGCCGTGAAGATCACATCACGCCACCTGCCGCGGGTGAATGGCTGTCGGTGCAACTGCCAGCGGCGCGGCTGTGCATGATCGATGGCGCGTCCCATGTGCCGTTTCTGTCGGCGCCGGCAGTGGTGGGAAAAGAAGTTGCGCAGTTCCTGCAATGAGTTCCTGCAATGATTTGCTGTCATGAGTGAGGCCACCCTGATCGACAAGCGCGCGGTGCGCCGTTCCTTCGACCGCGCGGCGGCAACCTATGATGCGGCCGCGGTGCTGCAGCAGGAGGTCTGCACACGCAGTCTCGACCGGCTGCAGTTCATCAAACTCGAGCCGCGGCGCGTGCTTGATGCCGGTTGCGGCACCGGCAATGCCTGGCCCGGGCTGATGTTGCGTTTTCCAGGCGCTGAACTGCTGGCACTGGATCTCGCGCCGGCGATGCTGCGGCAGGCGCAAAGCCGCATGCCCTGGCACCGGCGCTGGCTGGGGCGGCTGCCCGCCACCGTCTGCGGCGATCTTGAGCAGTTGCCGCTGGCGGCAGGCAGTGTCAATTTCGCCTGGAGCAATCTTGCGCTGCAATGGGCCAATGACCTGCCGTTGGCATTCCGTGAGCTGAAGCGGGTGCTGGCACCCGGCGGTCTGCTGTTGTTCACCACCTTCGGCCCCGACACACTGAAGGAGTTGCGCGCGGCACAGCCCGACAGCGGCAGCGGTGGGTTCAACCGCTACACCGACATGCATGACATCGGCGACATGCTGGTCGCCGCGGGTTTTGCCGATCCGGTGATCGACATGGAGCCGTTCACGCTGACCTATGGCGATGTACGCGCGGTGATGCGCGACCTGAAGGCGATTGGCGCGCACAGCGCTGCGGCGGATCGTCCGGCGGCGCTGACCGGCAAGGCCTGGCTGGCCGCGGTGGAACGCAATTACGAAGCCTTCCGCAGGGATGGCCGTTTGCCGGCCACCTTCGAGGTGATCTACGGCCATGCCTGGTGCCCGCAGCCACGTACCGGTCCCGGCGGCAGGCCGGTGATCGAGATCCGGAGTGGCTGACGGTGAAGATGGTGAAAGCGGTCAAGGGGGTGTTCGTAACCGGCACCGACACCGGTGTCGGCAAGACGCTGGTGGCGACGCTGCTGCTGCGTGCTTTTGGCGAGCAGGGCTGGCGCACGGCGGCGATGAAGCCGGTGGCCGCCGGCGCGCGGCGCCGCGGCAGCGCCTGGATCAATGACGATGTCGAGCGGCTGCGTGCGGCTGCCAGCGTCCGTTCACCACGCGCGCTGGTCAATCCGTACTGCTTTGCGCCGCCGATCGCGCCGCACATTGCCGCGGGCGAGGCCGGTGTGTCGATCAGCCTGCCGCGTATCCGCGAGGCGTACCGCAGGCTCGCGCGCAATGCCGACATCGTGGTCATCGAGGGTGCCGGCGGACTGTTGGTGCCGCTGGGTAGTAACAGCGATACCGCCGACCTGCCGCGGCTGCTTGAACTGCCGGTGGTGCTGGTGGTCGGCCTGCGTCTGGGCTGCATCAACCATGCGCTGCTCACGGTGGCGGCAATGCAGGCGCGTGGGTTGCAGCTTGCCGGCTGGATCGGCAACTGTGTTTTGCCGCGCATGGCGCGGCGCGCTGAAAACATCGAGGCCCTGCGGGAACGCATCAATGCGCCCCTGCTCGGCGTTGTTGCGCATCGGCGTGGTTTGAATCCGAGGCCGTCCGAGAATCGACTGGACATTGACCCGCTGATCCGGGTCATTTCAGAGAGAAAACCGAACTGATTCAATGGGTTTCCGGGTTGCGACCCGACCCTCCGATGTGCTAAATTGAACAGGGTTTCAAAAGGTGATTGCGCGTGCAAACGATGCAGTGGCCGCAGCGGCCGGTTCTCGACTCGGATGTGTCCTGCGAAGGCGCCGGTTTGCGCTATTTCAGGCGCCGCTGCAGTTCGTTTGACGGTCGGCTGCTTGGTCTGGTGTTTGGGTCCCTTGCATTTTTTTCTATCGCGGTGTCACTGGTTTTTGCGTTTGCTGGCGCGTGGCTGATCGTTCCGTTTGCCGGACTTGAGGTTGCCGGCCTTGCATTTTCGGCGTGGTGGGTGTTGCGACGCTCGCGCGATTTCGAGCGCATCGCCTGCGATGGAGACCGGATCCTGGTCGAGGCCAGTGAACAGGGGCGATTGCAACGCGCCGAGTTGAATCGTTGCTGGGCGAAGCTGGTAACGGCTGCGGACGGTTCGTTGGCCCTGCGCTCACACGGGCGTGAGGTTGTCATCGGGCGTTATTGTGGTGAACAGACCCGGCAGGCGCTGGTGCGGGAACTGCGAAGCCGCCTCGGGGCGCAGGGGATTTAGCGGGTCAACAGGTAACGGGAGCGGTAAAGAATGAGCAAGAAGTGGATGCAAAAGAGCACGGCAGCCCTCGCGCTGTTCCTCTGGTCGGTTGCGGCGATGGCCGAATACAAGCTGAATCTGCAGACACCGCAGACCGTTCTCGGCGAAAAAATCTACGACCTGCACACCATCATCACCATCGTCTGCTTCGTGATTTTCATCGGTGTCTTCGGCTTCATGTTCTACTCGGTGTTCAAGCACCGCAAATCAGTGGGACACAAGGCCGCGCAGTTTCACGAAAACACCGCCGTGGAGGTGGCGTGGACGCTGATCCCCTTCCTGATCCTGATCGCAATGGCGGTGCCCGCCACCGGCACGCTGATCGCGATGCGCGACACCTCCGAGCCTGACATGACGATCAAGGCCACCGGCTACCAGTGGAAATGGGGCTATGACTACCTGAAGGGCGAGGGCGAGGGCATCAGCTTCTACAGCAACCTGTCCACGCCGCGTGCCCAGATCGACGGCACCGACATCGCCGGGCGCAACGCCAATCCGCATTACCTGCTGGAGACCGACACCCATGTAGTGGTGCCTGTCGGGAAGAAGGTGCGCGTGCTGGTGACTGCGGCCGACGTGATCCACGCCTGGTATGTGCCGGCGCTGGCGGTGAAGCAGGACGCCGTGCCCGGTTTCATCCGCGACACCTGGTTCAAGGCCGAGAAGGCCGGCATCTACCGCGGGCAGTGCGCCGAGCTCTGCGGCCGCGACCACGGCTTCATGCCGATCGTTGTCGAGGTGATGGAGCCCGCCCAATACAGTGCCTGGGTCGCCGAGCAGCAGAAAAAGATGGCCGCCAACAAGGTTGATCCGAACAAGACCTGGACCCTTGATGACCTTAAGGTTCATGGCCAGAAAATCTATGCCCAGAACTGCGTCGCCTGCCACCAGGCCACCGGCATGGGCGTGCCGAATGCCTTTCCCGCGCTCGCCGGTTCCAAGGTTGTGCTCGGCGACAAGGCCGAGCAGATCAAGCTGCTGCTCGCCGGCAAGCAGGGCACTGCGATGGCGTCCTACAAGCAACTGTCGGACGTCGATCTCGCCGGCGTGATCACTTACACCCGCAACGCCTGGTCGAACAAGACCGGCGAAGCGATCGCGCCGGCCGAAATCAAGGCCGCCCGCAACTGATACCAGGTTCCAGGAGAACGCAATGGAAGCAGCACACGCCCCCGCCCACGGTCACGCCCACGACGACCACGGCCACAAGCCCAGCGGCATCATGCGCTGGGTGAAGTCGACCAACCACAAGGACATCGGCACGATGTACCTGTGGTTCAGCTTTACCATGTTCCTGGTCGGCGGTGTCATGGCGCTGATCATCCGCTCGGAGCTGTTCCAGCCCGGCCTGCAGATCGTGCAGCCGGACTTCTTCAACTCGATGACCACTTACCACGGCCTGATCATGGTGTTCGGCGCGATCATGCCGGCCTTCGTCGGTTTCGCGAACTGGCTGATCCCGATGCAGATCGGCGCGCCCGACATGGCCTTCCCGCGTATGAACAACCTGTCGTTCTGGCTGCTGCCCCCCGCCGCGATGCTGCTGATCGCCGCGCAGTTCATGCCCGGCGGCGGTGCCGGTGTCGGCTGGACCATGTATGCGCCGCTGTCGACCCAGGCCGGTCCGGCGATGGACCTGACGATTTTCGCGGTGCACATCCTCGGCATCTCGTCGATCATGGGCTCGATCAACATCATCACCACCATCCTCAACATGCGTGCCCCCGGGCTGACGCTGATGAAGCTGCCGCTGTTCTGCTGGACCTGGCTGATTACCGCCTACCTGCTGGTCGCGGTGATGCCGGTGCTCGCCGGCGCGGTGACAATGACGCTGACCGACCGCCATTTCGGCACCCACTTCTTCAATGCCGCCGGCGGCGGTGACCCGGTGCTCTACCAGCACATTTTCTGGTTCTTTGGCCACCCCGAGGTCTACATCATCGCGATTCCCGCCTTCGGCGTGGTGTCGCAGGTGATCCCGGCGTTTTCGAGGAAGCCCCTGTTTGGCTATGCCTCGATGGTCTACGCCACAGCCTCGATCGCGATCCTGTCGTTCATGGTCTGGGCGCACCACATGTACACCTCCGGAATGCCGGTGGAGGCACAGCTCTACTTCATGTATGCGACCACGCTGATCGCGGTACCCACCGGCGTCAAGGTGTTCAACTGGGTAGCGACAATGTGGAAGGGTTCACTGACCTTCGAGACGCCGATGCTGTTTGCGCTCGGCTTCCTGTTCCTGTTCACGCTGGGCGGCTTTACCGGTCTGGTGCTGTCAATAACGCCCGTTGACGTGCAGCTTCACGACACCTACTACGTGGTCGCACACTTCCACTACGTGATGGTCGCCGGTGCGCTGTTCTCCGCCTTCGCCGGCATCTATTTCTGGCTGCCGAAATGGACCGGCAGGATGTATGACGAAACCCTGGGTCAGTGGCACTTCTGGCTGTCGCTGATTTTCTTCAACGTTACCTTCTTCGTGCAGCACTTCCTCGGCTTGGCCGGCATGCCGCGCCGTATCCCGGACTATGCGCTGCAGTTCACCGAGTTCAACATGATCTCGTCGATCGGCGCTTTTGGTTTCGGCCTGTCGCAACTGCTGTTCCTCTACATCGTGATCAAGTGCATCCGCAGCGGTGAAAAAGCCCCGGACAAGCCCTGGGATGGCGCCGACAGTCTCGAGTGGACGCATCTGCCGACGCCGGCTCCCTGGCACAGCTTCGAGACCCCGCCGGTCATCAAGTAAGTGCCTCCGGATCACGCCATGGTTCCAGCTGAAGTCAAACGCAACAATCGGCGCACGGCAACAGTGCTGTGGCTGATTGTCGCCGGTTTTTTCTTCGGTGTGATGATCAAGTATTACCTGCTCGCGCGATGAACAAGGAAAAAGCCAATCGACGCCTGCTGACGCGGCTTTCCGTGTTTGCCGTGCTGATGTTCGGTTTTGGCTTCGCGCTGGTGCCGTTTTACGAAAAAATCTGTGAGGTTACCGGCATCAACAACCTGATCAAGCCGGCCGCGGCGATCGAGAACACGCAGATCGACCGTTCGCGCACCATCACTCTCGAGTTTGACGCGAACTCACACGGCCTGGACTGGGAATTCAAGCCGGTGCTGAACAGTGTCCGCGTGCATCCGGGTGAAATGATCCATGTCGAATACGACGTTCGCAACAATGGCGACAAGGCGATTGTCGGGCAGGCGATCCCCAGCTACGGACCCAAGCTCGCCGCGCAATACGTGAAAAAAATGGAGTGCTTCTGTTTCAAGCAGCAGCCGCTGCAGGCCGGCGAGGGCAAACGCATGCCGGTGCAGTTCGTCATCGATTCGACGCTGCCGGCGGACGTAAACACCATCACCCTGTCATACACTTTTTTTGAGGTGAAGGGCGCGGCTTTGCCCAAAGGTGACGGGCAGGGATGAGTTTGAAATGACCGGCGGGGACATGCAGCGCAAGGCGAGCTTCATCGAGGTGCTGCAGATGGTGCTTTCAGCCTTTCTCGGCATCCGCAAGCGCGCCGAGCACGAGAGGCTTGAGGTGGCGCCGCTGCAGGTGGTCCTGGTCGGCCTGCTCGCCGCGGCGGCATTTGTGGTGACAGTATTGTCGGTGGTGCGGCTGGTGCTGCGCTGGGCGTGATGGGTCCACCGGACAATTCCGGGTTTCAGTAAAAAGGTTTCAGGGAGAACAGCAAACATGTCAAATCAGGCAACAGGCAACTACTACCTGCCGGAACCGTCGCACTGGCCGCTGGTGGCCTCGATCGCGCTCGGTTTTCTCGGCTTCGGCGCTTCCTTCGCCGTCAACAAGATGCCGCTGGGTTATGTTCTGCTGTTGATCGGCTTTCTGGTGCTGTTCTTCATGTTCGCCGGCTGGTTCACCACCGTCGCCCGCGAGTCGGAGGCCGGCCACTACAACAAGCAGGTCGATATCTCATTCCGTTGGGGCATGAGCTGGTTCATCTTCTCAGAAGTAATGTTTTTCGCCGCGTTTTTCGGTGCGTTGTTCTACATGCGCGTCATTTCGGTGCCCGACCTCGGCTCGCTCGAACACCAGCAGTTGATGTGGCCGGGATTCAAGGCGGACTGGCCAGCCACCGGCCCCGGCATCAAGGAAACCTTCTCGCCGATGGGGGCTTGGGGCATTCCGGCTTTCAACACCGCATTGCTGCTGCTCTCCGGCGTGACCCTTACCTGGGCGCACTGGGGTCTGCTTAAGAACAATCGCACCCAGTTAATCTGGGGCCTGGTGCTGACCATCGCCCTGGGCATGGTGTTCCTCGGCTTCCAGGTCTATGAATATGTGCACGCTTACAGCGATCTGAACCTGAAGATGACAATGGGTGCTTATGGCGCCACCTTCTTCATGCTTACCGGTTTTCACGGTTTTCACGTCACCGTCGGCACCATCATGCTGTGGGTGATCCTGTTCCGCAGCGTCGCCGGACATTTCACCGCCGACAACCATTTCGGCTTCGAGGGTGTGGCCTGGTACTGGCACTTTGTCGACGTGGTCTGGCTTCTGCTGTTTGTGGTGGTCTACTGGCTGTAAGGCCGGGGTAAAAGTCAAGGCGGCGGTCCGCGCATCCGGCCATAACAAAAAGCCGGGCAAGCACGGATCGCACGGGGAGGGGGTACCCCGATCGGGGACTGGGCGCCGCGTGTATCGCGGCGTTTTTTTTGAGATGGATGCGGGGGATGCCTGACAGGAACACCGCGGGCTGCGGAAGGTCTACAGACGTGTGGTGATCAGCCCGGTCTGGAAGCCGATGATCAGCATCAGGAACAGCAACACCGACAATACGACGCGCACTGTCAGGGCCCTGGCGGTGCGCTCACCCTGGCCGCGGTCGCGAATCATGTAGAACAACGCCGAACCGAGACTGAACAGGATGACGATGATGAACAGGATGACGACGATGCGCATGATGGCCCGGAAGTTAGGACGTGGAGTTTAACCCAGGACATGCCGGCACCCGCATTCGATTTTGGTCCGCTGCGTTATGAACCGCGATGGCTCACCACCGTCCTCGCGGTGGCCGGCATCGTGCTGACCTTTCTCCTCGGCGAGTGGCAGACCGGCAGGGCCGCGTACAAGCAGGACCTGCAGCAACGTCTTGACGAGCTGTCTCGGGCGCCGGCGCTGGGTGTTGGTGCCACGCCGCTGTCCGCGGACCAGACACTGCTGCGCCGGGTCGAGGTGCGGGGCACCTTTGATGACCGTTACACCGTGTTCCTCGATAACCGCATCTACAAGCACCAGCCCGGGTATTATGTTGCCACGCCGCTGCGGATCAGCGGCAGTGATCCTGGTGTCGGCAATACAGGCCAGAACGCCGGCGGACTTTACGTGCTGGTCAACCGCGGCTGGGTTGCCGCAAATCCTGATCGCAGCCTGCCGCAGGCGCCGGCGCCGTCCGGCGAACAGCGCATCGAAGGCATCGCCCTGGAATACAGTGAGCGCTTTCTCGAGCTTTCGACAAAAATCGCTGAAGGCCAGGTGTGGCAGAACCTCGGTCTCGAGCGCTACCGCCAAGCCACGCGGCTGGAGCTCCAGCCTTTCGTGATCCAGCAGCAGGGAGTCGCGCCGGACGGCCTGGTGCGTGACTGGCCGCGCCCTGATCTCAAACGCAACACCCATCTCGCCTATGCCTTCCAGTGGTACGCACTGAGCCTGGCTATACTGGTTTACTACCTGGTGACTCATGTCAAACGACGTCCCCCGATCCGGCAATAAGACACCCGGTCGCGGCACCCTGTGGCTGGTGCTTGCGGTCTGCGTGGCCCCTTTCATCGCATCGTTCGCGGCCTATTATTTTTATCAGCCTGATGGCCGCGTCAATTACGGCACGCTGATCGAGGGCAAAAAACTGCCGGTGGAACCGCTGGTGCGGGCGGAAGGTGGCGGGTTCATGCTGCGCCAGCTCGAAGGCAAATGGATATTCCTCACGGTGGATGATGCCGCCTGTGATGCCTATTGCGAGAAAAAACTGTGGCAGATCCGCCAGGTGCGCAAGACCCAGGGCAAGTATCCGGAGCGTATCGAACGCATGTGGCTGCTTACCGGGGAGGGTCAGCCCGACAAGCGCCTCTTCCAGGAATATGACGGCACATGGATGGTCAGGGCTGCGCGCAGCGCGCTGCTCGAAACACTGCCGCATGAAGGCAATGTGAAGGATCACATCTACCTGATCGATCCGCTGGGCAATCTGGTGCTGCGGTATCCGCGCGATGCTGACCCCAGTCGCATCCGCAAGGACCTGACAAGGCTGCTCCGCGTATCACGCATCGGTTGAGATCAACGGGAAGAACTGAAAGCTATTCGACATGTACAGGAAGCTGGTCTGGTTTGCAGTGCTATACACCTTCTTCGTGGTGGTGGTTGGTGCCACCGTGCGCCTCACCGATGCCGGGCTGGGCTGCCCGGACTGGCCTGGCTGTTACGGCGAGCTGACGCCGCATCACGCCCGCGAAGACATCGCCAAGGCGGTCGAAGAGCAGGGCGGAACCCACGGGCCGGTATCGATGGGCAAGGCTTGGAAGGAAATGTTCCACCGCTATATTGCCGGCGCCCTTGGTCTGCTGATCCTTGGCATCGCGGTCGCGGCATGGCTGCGCCGTGACGAGCCGCAACGATCGCCGTGGCTGGCCACCGCGATCGTTGCCGTGGTCACCCTGCAAGCGGCGCTGGGCATGTGGACGGTGACCATGCTGCTGAAACCGGTGATTGTCACGCTGCATCTGCTCGGCGGCATGGCGACGCTGGCCCTGCTCGCATGGCTGGCCTTGCGCCAGGAGCGTTTTGCCGCGAGGAGCGCCGCTGCGCTGCTCCTGCGGTCCTGGGCGATGCTGGTGTTGCTGGTGGTGATCGCGCAGATCGCGCTGGGTGGCTGGGTTTCGACCAATTACGCGGCGCTGGCGTGCATTGATTTCCCGACCTGTCATGGCGAGTGGATGCCGGCGATGGATTTCCGCCACGGCTTTCAGCTGATCCGCGAGCTGGGCATGACCGCGGCAGGCACCCACCTCAGTTATGACGCGATCACTGCGATCCATTGGACTCACCGGGTCGGCGCGCTGATCACCGCGCTGATCGCCGGCGGGTTGGCCTGGGTGTTGCTGCGTAAGCCTGGGTGCGCGCGGCTGGGCCTGATGCTGGCGGCGGCGCTGTTGCTGCAGATCGTGATCGGCATCGGCAATGTCGTGTTCAGCCTGCCGCTGTGGCTGGCCGCCGCGCACAACGCCGGGGCAGCGATTTTATTGCTGGTGACGGTGGTGATAAACTTCGCCCTCGCTCAAGATTCCAGGATTGAGGGACGGGGATTGAAGATTGAGTAAGCTGGCCTCCAATGACTCGCTCCACACCCCTCACCCTTCACTCCCCACCCCTGCCACAATGTCCTCCACCGTCGCTCCCGGACCACAGTCTTCACGCATCCAGCAGTTCTACGCGCTGACCAAGCCGCGCGTGGTGTCGCTGATCGTGTTCACCGCGGTGATCGGCATGTTCCTGGCGACCCCGGGCATGGTGCCGGTGGACATCCTGTTCGCTGCGACGCTGGGCATTGCGCTGGTCGCCGGAGCTGCGGCCGCGGTGAACTGCCTGGTCGAACAGAAAATCGACGCGCTGATGGCGCGCACCCAGTTCCGGCCCCTGCCTCGCGGCCAGATCACGCCGCAGGAAACCCTGGTCTTTGCCGGCATCGTCGGCGGCACCGGCCTCGCGCTGCTCTACCACGGGGTCAACGTGCTGACGATGTGGCTGACACTCGCCACCTTTGTCGGTTACGCCATCATCTACACGGTGATACTCAAACCGATGACACCGCAGAACATCGTCATCGGCGGTGCCTCCGGAGCGATGCCGCCGGTGCTGGGCTGGGCCGCGGTGACCGGCGAGGTGACACCCCAGGCGCTGACGCTGTTCCTGATCATCTTTGCGTGGACGCCGCCGCATTTCTGGGCGCTGGCGCTTTATCGCAAGCATGAATACGCCAAGGCCGGCGTGCCCATGCTGCCGGTGACCCACGGCGACAGGTTCACCCGCCTGCATGTGCTGCTCTACACGATCATCCTGCTCGCCTGTTCGGCCCTGCCCTTTGTCACCCGCCTCTCGGGCTTTCCGTATCTGGCTGCGGCGATGCTTCTTGGCGGGGTGTTCCTTTACTACGCGGTGAAAATCAACACCGATTACAGCGACGACCTTGCGCGGCGCACCTTCCGTTACTCGATCCTCTACCTGACGCTGCTGTTCGCCGCGCTGCTGATCGACCATTACCTGCAACTGCTGTTCTGAACCAATGAAACTTCCTGTCGCGTTGTTGGCTGCGCTGTTGGCTGTACCGCTGCTGGCCGGATGCGGCAGGCCCGAAGCCCCCTCGTTCAAGCTCACCGACGTCACCGGTGCCTCCTTCGGCAAGGTGCTGGAACTGACCGATCACAACGGCCAGCGGCGTACGCTGGCCGATTTCAAAGGCAAGGTGGTCACCGTGTTTTTCGGATTCACCCATTGCCCGGATGTCTGCCCGACCACACTGTCGGAAATGGCGGTGGTGATGAAGGAACTCGGCGCGGATGCCGGCCGCCTGCAGGTGCTGTTTGTCACCGTTGATCCGGAACGCGACACACCGGAAGTGCTCAAGCGTTATGTGCCGGCCTTCCATCCGTCCTTTCTCGGCCTGCTCGGCAATGCCGAAGAAACCGCGATAGTGGCCAGGGAATTCAAGATCCACTACCAGAAACAGAAGCTGGGGAGCGGCGGTTACACCGTGGACCATTCTGCAGGCACCTACATCCTCGACAGCGAGGGCAGGCTGCGCCTGTTTGCGCAATACGGCATCGGCGCGCCGGCCCTTCTTCATGACATCCGCCAGCTGCTGAAGTCGCAATAAAAAACCCCGCAGCGCGGGGTTTTGGCTGGGTGGTGCCGGTCAGCCGGCGATCAAACCTTTCATCTTCGCCAGGCCCTTGGCCTCTATCTGGCGGATGCGTTCGGCGGATACGCCGAATTCCGCGGCCAGCTCATGCAGCGTTGCCGCTTCGCCTTCGGTCAGCCAGCGTGCCTCGATGATGCGCCGGCTGCGCGCATCAAGGCTGGCCAGTGCCCGTTCGAGGCCGGCGCTGCGCAGGCGCGCGTTCTGCTCGGCTTCGAGCACGGAGCCAGGTTCGGCGTCCTCCGCGGCGAGGTAACTGATCGGCGCGAACTGCTCGCGCTCGTCGTCACCGGCGGGTTCGAGTGCCAGGTCCTGCCCGCCAAGACGGGTTTCCATCTCGACCACTTCCTCGGGTTTGACCCCGAGTTCGCGGGCTACGGTCTGCACTTCAGCAGCGCCAAGCGTGCCGAGATCCTGCTTCATGCTGCGCAGGTTGAAGAACAGCTTGCGCTGTGCCTTGGTGGTGGCGATGCGCACCAGCCGCCAGTTGCGCAGCACGAATTCATGGATTTCGGCGCGAATCCAGTGCATCGCGAACGACACCAGACGCACGCCGCGCTCGGGGTCGAAACGTTTAACCGCCTTCATCAGGCCGATGTTGCCTTCCTGGATCAGGTCGGCCTGGGGCAGGCCGTAGCCGGCGTAATTGCGGGCTATCGAAACCACCAGACGCAGGTGCGACAGCACCAGTTGGCGGGCGGCTTCAAGATCGCCATGGTCACGCAGGCGACGCGCATAGTCCGTCTCCTGCTCCTGGGTGAGCAGCGGAAAGCGGTTCACCGTCTGGATGTAGGTCTCCAGACTGCCGGCTGCTGGAATGGGCAGGGCCATGGTGGTGTTCATCGCAATCTCCTTGCTGTTGCGGCGCGTTGTGTATTGCGCCACTTTGATGCCTCGAAGTTTAGCACTCTGGTGGTAAGAGTGCCAAACAGCGCTGGAGTTCCTCCGGGGCGATCAAAAATATCTGAATTAAAACAACAGGTTATATGACTATCGAGGATTTTGGGCGCTGAGGTGCCGCCGCACCGACAACCAGGCGCCGAACCAGCCCAAAACCACCGCGATGGCCAGGGCATAAACGCTGTCGCTCCAGTTCAGGTGGCTCAGTTGCAGCGGCAGGCCATACAGGGCGGCCAGCGGTTTGAGCTGGTTGTTGAACACCAGCAGTCCGGCTGCGGTGAGCAGCCAGGCGGTGATGCCGCCGGCGGCGCCGGCCAGCGCACCGAAATAAAGGAAGGGGCGCTGGATCCAGCCGTCGGTGGCCCCGATCAGCTTGGCGACCTCGATTTCGTCGCGCTGCGTCAGTATCTGCAGGCGGATGGTGTTGAAGGTGATTGCGACCAGTGCGAAGGCCAGTACGGCTGCGAGCATCAGCACCGCGTAGCGGCCGATGCTGATCAGGCCGTCGAGCCGGCGCACCCAGTCCGAATCGACATGGGCTTCGGCGACCTTGGGCCAGGCGGCGAATTCGGCGCGCAAGGTCTCGAGTGCGGCGCTGCTGCTGTCGCGGGCGGCGACGATGAAGGCATCGGGCAGCGGGTTCTGTGGCAGGCCGGCGGCGACATCACCCAAGCCTGCGCGCGACTTCAGCTGCTCCAGCGCCTGCGCCTTGGGCACGAAGCGGTAAGAGGCGAGACCAGCGTGGTTTTTCAGGCGCAACTCGAGCACCTTGATGTCGGCAGCCGAGGCCTCCGGCGCCAGGAACAGGCTCAGCTCGGGTTGTGGCGAATAGTCGCTGGCCATGCCGCGCGCGTTTTCCAGCACCACGTAAAAAGCCATCGGCAGCGCCAGCGCGATGCCGATTACCACGATGTTGAGCAGGGTCGCCAGCGGCGTGGCGGCAAGACGGCGCAGCGCTCCGGCACAGGCGCGGTAATGCGCCGAGCCCCACGCCCTCATGACTGGAGCCTGCCGTCGCGCAGCACGATTTGCCGCGGTGCCAGCAGTTCGGCGAGCAGCGTGTCGTGGGTGGCGAGCACGATGGTCACGCCGACCTGGTTGAATTCGGCGAACAGCCGGCCGATGCCCGCGGCGTAGTCGCTGTCGAGGTTGCCGGTGGGTTCATCGGCAAGCAGCACCGCGGGCCGGTGCACGATGGCGCGGGCGATGCACAGCCGCTGCTGCTCGCCGCCGGAGAGTGTGATCGGGCGCGCTTTCTCCTTGTGCAGCAGATTGACCTTGTCGAGCGCGGCGCGGGCGCGGCGCGCGCCTTCGCGGCGGTCGAAGCCGCCAATGTCCAGCGGCAGCATCAAGTTCTCGAACACGCTGCGGTCAAACAGCAGCTTGTGGTCCTGGAACACCAGGCCGAAATTGCGGCGCAGGAAGGGAATGCCGCGGGCGCGCAGCGTGCCGATGTTCTGGCCGTTGACCAGCACCGAGCCCGCGGTCGGGCGCTCGATCGCCGCCATCAGCTTGAGCAGCGTGCTCTTGCCCGCGCCGGAATGGCCGGTGACCAGCACCAGTTCCCCGGTTTCCACGGTCAGCGTGATATCCGACAGCGCATCGTGGCCGCCGGGATAACGCTTGCTGACACCGCTGAGCATGATCTGGGTCATGGCGTGAAGATCATGTTCCGATCAGCGCATCGGCGAATTCGTCAGCAACAAAGGGACGCAGGTCGTCGAGACCTTCACCAACGCCGATATAGCGCACCGGCACCGGCGCCTTGCCGGGCCGCGCCGCGGCAATCGCGGCGACCACGCCGCCTTTGGCGGTGCCGTCGAGCTTGGTCAGCACCAGGCCGGTGACCCCGATCGCAGCGTCAAAGGCGGCCAGTTGCGACAGCGCGTTCTGCCCGGTATTGGCGTCGAGCACCAGCAGCACCTCATGCGGGGCGTCGGGCTGGGCCTTGCTGATCACCCGTTTCACTTTCCTGATTTCCTCCATCAGGTGCAGTTGGGTCGGCAGCCGGCCCGCGGTGTCGGCGAGCACGACGTCGATGCCGCGTGCCCTTGCGGCACTGATCGCATCGAAGATCACCGCCGCGGCATCGCCGGATTCCTGGGCGATCACGGTAACGTTGTTGCGCTCGCCCCAGGCCAGCAGCTGTTCGCGCGCGGCGGCGCGGAAAGTGTCGCCGGCGGCGAGCAGCACTGAACGGCCCTCGTTCTGGAACAGCCGCGCCAGCTTGCCGATCGAAGTGGTCTTGCCGGCGCCATTGACGCCGGCGAGCATGATCACGAATGGTTTTGCGCTGCCGACATCCAGCGGCTGTTCCGCGGGTTTTAGCAGTTTCAGCAGTTCTTCGTGCAGCGCCGTGCGCAGTTGGGCGGCCTCGCCATATCCCTCGCGCCTGGCCCGGCCGCGAAGGGCTTCAATCAGGCGGGTGGTCGCGGTGACGCCGACATCGGCACCGAGCAGGGTTGTTTCAAGTTCTTCGAAAAAGGCCTCGTCGAGGCGGCGGCCTCCGCCAAACAGGCTGCCGAGGCGCCCGGAAAGCTGGGCGCGGGTCTTGTCCAGGCCCTGGCGCAGCCGTGCCAGCCAGCCCGTGGCCGTAGCGGGTGCGGCATCGGCGGGTGTTTTTTTTCCGAAACCAAACATGAAAAGTGCAGTCTGAATGGACAATCGCCACAACAGCATGACAGAACGCAGGGCGCAGAACGCGTTGTGGCAGCTGAATTGGCTACAATTCTAGCAGGGCGTCATTATGCGCCCCGACTTTCCGCTCCGAATCACAACTCTGTGAACACCATGCCACGATCCCGCCTGCTGCTCGCCGCACTGTGTGCCCTGCCCTTGTTGCTGCCATCGCCGTTGCTGGCCGCACGTCCGACCGGTGATGTCGCGGTGCGTGAGCTCGACAACGGGCTGCGCGTCATCGTCAAAACCGACCGCCGCGCCCCGGTGGTGGTGAGCATGGTCTGGTACCGCGTGGGCAGCATGGATGAGCATAACGGCATCACCGGTGTCGCGCATGTGCTCGAGCACATGATGTTCAAAGGCACGCGCAGAGTGCCCGCCGGAGAATTTTCGCGGCTGATCGCCGCCGCCGGCGGCCGTGACAATGCCTTCACCAGCCGCGATTACACGGCGTATTTCCAGATCCTGCAAAAGACGGAGCTGCCGCTGTCGCTGCGCCTGGAGGCCGACCGGATGAACAATCTGCTGCTGTCCAGGGATGAATTTGCCAAGGAAATCAAGGTGGTGATGGAGGAGCGCCGCTGGCGCACCGACGACCGCCCGCAATCCGTGCTCTACGAGCGGCTGATGGCGAGTGCCCTCAAGGCGCATCCCTACCGCCACCCGGTGATCGGCTGGATGAGCGACCTCGAAACCCTGACGGTGGAGGATACCCAGCGTTTCTACGATCAATGGTACGGGCCGAACAATGCCACCGTGGTCATCGTCGGTGATGTGGTGGCGGAAGAGGTGTTCGCGCTGGCGCAGAAATACTTTGGCCGCATCCCGCGCAAGACGCTGCCGCAGCGCAAGGCGCAGACCGAACCGCCGCAGTTGGGCATCCAGCGCCTGACGGTGAAGGCGCCCGCGGAGCAGGCCCAGGTGCTGATGGCCTGGCGTGTGCCGCGGCTGCAGAAACCGGCCGAGGAGTGGGAGCCCTATGCGCTGGACATGCTTGAAGGCGTGTTGAGCGGCAACGCCGCGGCCCGGCTGCCCCAGCGCCTGGTGCGGGACCAGCGGATCGCGGTGTCGGCCGGCGCGGGTTACGAGGGCGTCGGGCGCGGCCCCGGTTTTTTCCTGCTCGCCGGTACCCCCGTGGCCGGACGCAGTGCCGCCGACATCGAGGCGGCGCTGCGCCGCGAACTGCAGCGGGTGGTCGATGAAGGGGTCAGCGAGGCGGAGCTCAATCGCGTCAGGGCGCAGATCATTTCCGCCGATGTCTACCAGCGCGACTCGATGTTCTTCCAGGCGCGGCTGATCGGTGTGCTGGAAACCGTCGGTCTGTCATACCGTGATCTCGACCTGTTCATCGAGCGCCTGCAGGCAATCACCGCGGAGCAGGTGCGCGAGGTGGCGCGCAAATACCTGGTCGATGACCAGTTGACGGTGGCCTATCTGGATCCGCAACCGCTGGACTCGGCGGCGCCCCGCATCAAACCGCCGGCAGGAGTGCGTCATGGCAATTAAATCCTTTCCGCTGGTCCTGTTTCGTTGCGTGGCCCTGCTGTCGGCGCTTTTGTTCGCGCAGGCCGCGCAGGCGATTCTGCCGATCGAGCACTGGCGCACCGCCAACGGCGCCAAGGTCTACTTTGTTGCCAACCGCGGCCTGCCGATGGTGGATGTGTCGGTCGAATTTCCGGCCGGTTCCGCCTTTGATTTGCCGTCCAAGCCGGGGGTCGCTGCGCTGACCAACAGCCTGATGCGCCTTGGCGCGCAGGGGCTGGCCGAGGACGAAATCGAGCGCCGTCTTGCCGACATTGGTGCCGTGCTGAACAACCGTTTTGACAGTGACCGCAACGGCCTGACGCTGCGCACCCTGTCCGACCCGCGCTGGCGCGACGAGGCGCTGCAGTTGATGACCCGGATATTGGCGGCCCCGGATTACCCGCAGCCGGTATTCGAGCGCGAACGCAGCCGCCTGCTGGCCGGGCTCAAGGAATCGGAGCGCCTGCCGGCGACGCAGGCCAGCCGCGAGTTCCAGCGCGCGGTGTTCGGGGACCATCCCTATGGCCGCCGTGCCTACGAGATTGAAGCGCTGGATCGCATCACACGCGACGACCTCGTCGCCTTCCATCGCAACTTCTTTGTCGCCGACCGCGCGGTGGTGGCGATCATGGGTGATGTCACGCGGGCGCAGGCCGAGGCCATCGCCGAGCAGTTGACCCGCGGGCTGCCGCGCGGCAAGGGCTCCGCCGCGCTGCCGGATCCGGCGCCGCTGATGAAAGGGATTGAGCGGTTTGTGCCGCATCCGGCATCACAAAGCCACATCTACGTCGGCGCGCCCGGCATCAAGCGCAGCGACCCGGACTTTTTCGCGATTTTTGTCGGCAACCACATCCTTGGCGGCGGCGGTTTTGTGTCGCGCATCACCGAGGAGGTGCGGCAGAAACGCGGCCTTGCCTATTCGGCCTACAGCACGTTTTCGCCAACCCTGTCCGCCGGACCTTTCACCATCGGCATGCAGACCCAGCGCGACCAGGCGCAGGAAGCGCTGGCCGTGGTGCGCAAGACACTGCGCGAGTTTGTCGCCAATGGCCCGACCGAAAAAGAGCTGACCGCGGCCAAGCAAAACATCATTGGCGGCTTTCCGATGCGCATCGACAGCAATCGCAAGATTCACGACTACCTCGGCATGATCGGCTTTTACGACCTGCCGCTCAATTATCTCGAGACCTTTGTGCCGCAGGTGCAGCGCCTGACCGTGGCCGAGGTCAAGGCGGCATTCGCGCGGCGCATCGATCCCGAGCGCATGGTGACCGTGGTTGTTGCCACGGATGACGCAACCGCGCCCTGATGCGCGCGGCGCGCGGTTCCTGTCCGTGAAGCAGGGCGAAGTACGCATCATCGGCGGCGCCTGGCGCAGCCGGCGCATCCGTTTCATCGATCGCCCCGGACTGCGGCCGACCACGGATCGTGTGCGCGAAACCCTGTTCAACTGGCTGGGGCAGGATCTCGACGGCCGGTCCTGCCTGGATCTTTTCGCCGGCAGTGGCGCACTCGGTTTCGAGGCGGCTTCACGCGGTGCAGCGAAAGTGGTGATGGTCGAGCGCGATGCCCGGGCCTGGCGTGCGCTCGAGGACAATCGCAAGGCGCTGGATGCGGCCGCGGTGACCGTGCTGCACGACGATGCGCTAGAATTCCTCGGCCGGCATCAAGGATGTTATGACGTGGTGTTCGCCGACCCGCCTTTTGCGGAATTTGCCGATGATGGCTGGGGTCGCTTGTTCGCGGCGTTGCCGAAGGTGCTGAAGCCGCATGCAAGGCTGTATTGTGAGCGTGCCGATGCGCTGGCGCCGGGCGGAGGCTGGACGGTGTTGCGTTCAGGCCGTGCCGGCCAGGTCAGTTACCAGTTATTGCAGTTTGCCGCAGCCGAAGAAAGTAAAACATGACCAACAAGGCGGTATATCCCGGCACTTTCGATCCGATGACCCTCGGCCACGAGGACCTGGTGCGCCGTTCGGCGCGCCTGTTCGACCACGTGGTGCTGGCGGTGGCCGACAGCCGCACCAAGAAACCGCTGTTCACTCTGGCCGAGCGCATCGACATGGCGCGTGAAACCCTGTCCGACCTGAAGAACGTATCCGTTGAAGGCTTCTCGGGCCTGCTGATGGATTTTGTGCAAAAACATTCGGCACGGGTGGTACTGCGCGGCGTACGCGCGGTATCCGACTTCGACTATGAATTCCAGCTTGCAGGCATGAACCGCAAGCTTTATCCCGAAGTCGAGACCGTGTTCATGACGCCTGGCGAGGAGTACATGTTCCTTTCGGCGACGCTGGTGCGCGAAATCTCGGTGATGGGCGGCGATGTATCCAAGTTCGTGTCGCCGATGATTTCCGGTCGTCTGCGCCAGAAGATCCAGGGCCTGGGCGGCAAGTGACGGTACGGGTGGAGATGCTGCAATGGCGCTGATGATCACCGATGAATGCATCAACTGCGACGTCTGCGAACCGGAGTGCCCGAACGAGGCGATCTCGGCCGGTGAGGAGTACTACGTCATCGACCCGCACAAATGCACCGAGTGTGTCGGCCATTTTGACGAGCCGCAGTGCCAGAAGGTGTGCCCGGTGGATTGTATTCCCCTCGACCCCGGCCATGGCGAAAGCCGCGAGGAGCTGCAGCAGAAATACGAAAAGCTCACTGCGCAGAAGGCCGCGTGATTGCGCAACCCGGCAGCGGCGTTGAACCTCAGCGTTTCTGGCAGGCCGGGCAATAACAGGTCGCTCGCTGCGCCTGACGCAGCTCCCTGATCATGGTGCCGCAGCGTGTGCAGGGTTCGCTCTTGCGGCCATAGACAAGAAAGTTGTTCTGGAAGTTGCCGGCCATGCCGTCGCTGCCGACATAGTCGCGCAGCGAGCTGCCGCCGGCATCGATGGCCTCGCCCAATACCCGTTTGATTTCAGCAGCAAGCCGGTCACAGCGCGCGCGGTTCAGGCGCTGCGCCGGCGTGCGCGGATCGATGCCGGCGCGGAACAGCGCTTCATTGGCGTAGATGTTGCCGACACCACAGACCACATGGCTGTCCATGATCACCAGCTTGATTGCCGCGCTGCGTGTGCGCGTCTCGCGATAAAGCACGTCACCGTCGAAGTCCGCGGTCAGCGGTTCCGGCCCGATTTTGGACAGCAAGGGATGCACCAGCGCGTCGTCACCGCGCTGCCACAGCACCAGGCCGAAGCGCCGCGGATCACGCAGGCGGATGATGCAATCGTTGTCGATGACCAGATCGAAGTGATCGTGCTTTTCCGCCACGGTTCCGGCATCGACCAGCCACAGCCGGCCGGACATGCCGAGATGCAGGATCAGCGTGCCGCGGTTGCCGTCAGCCGTGATGCAGTCGAACAACAGGTATTTGCCGCGACGGCCCAGCGCGCGCACCGTGGCGCCGGCGAGTTTTTGCTCGAGTCCGCGCGGCACCGGCTGGCGCATGCCGCGGTGGCGCACCACCGCGCGTACGATGCGCCGCGCCTCGACCGCCGGTGCGAGTCCGCGCCGGGTTGTCTCCACTTCCGGGAGTTCTGGCATAAGTAATTGATTTTATTTAATTATTTTGGCATGTCGAGCAGCGCCTTGCCGGCTGCTTCGAGAAACACGTAATGCAGGCCCTGGTCGCGCCGCCATAACACCAGTTGCGGCGAGCGCTGCATGATGCCGAGCTCGATGCTGCGACCGTCTTCGAGCGTGATGCGGATGTTTTCGGCAGTGTTGCGGCCGTCGTGCAGTTGCATGCTGGCCGCCGCCGCCTGGCGCCAGCGGTCGACATAGGCCTGCAGTTCATCGGCGCCAAGATCGGCAGCGGGCTGGCGCTGCCAGCGGCCGTCAACCTTGCGTATCCCTCCCTGAGGCAGCGTGATTGCCAGCGGTTTTTCCTGTTCTTCGAGCAGCACGCGACGGATCAATGCCTCGGCCCGCGCCGGCAAAGCCGCGCCGTGGCGCAGCTCGACGACATGGACCTTGTCGCCCCGGCGCAGATACTGTTCACGCGTCACGGTATTGATGGCGCCGAAAGCATATTGAACGCCATCAATCTCGAGTGCTGCGGCGGGCGGATCCAGTTCGAAGCGCTCCAGATCCTGTGCCGGCAGCTCCGCCGAGGGGCGGGCCTCCAGCACCGACAACATGCGCAGCACCTGGAACTCGTCGGCGCGCGCCCTGAAAGGGGCTTCGATCAGCCAGCGTTCGCCGTCCCGTCGCAGCTCGATTGCGGGCCGTCCGGGACGCAGCACCGCGATGCGCGTGGCCGCGGCGGGTTTCAGCGTGGACAGCGGGGCCGGGGTGGATTCGCGCGCTGGCTTGAGCATCACCAGTGCGGTGAGCGCGAGCACGATGACTAGCAGTAAGAGGTTGAGCCGCCAGCCGTGCAGCATGCGGTTTCAGCGCGCGTTGCGCCGCCGCCACCAGACGACGATGCCCGAGACCGCGAACAGCAGCGGCAGCAGGATCAGCACGACAAAGGCGATCAGGTAGAGCAGCGTAGTGTCGATTTCAATGCGGGTGTCGGCGGCGGGCTTTGGGTCGATGGTGACCAGCGCATCCTCGCCGGCCAGCCAGTTGAGCATGGCGATACCCAGCGCCAGGTTGCCGCCGTTGCCGATGAAGGTGTTGGACAGGAAGTGACCGCCGCCGGCCACCAGCACGCGCTGCTCGCGGTCGCCGACGGTGCGTTCGAAGGCGCTCGCAACGTTGACCGGGCCGGGCAGGTCGCGTGATTTGTCGAAGCGCGGCTTGTCATCGAGCTTGCCGGTCTCGACCCAGCCGCGCGGTGCAACATCGATCAGCGGCGTCACCTTCCAGCCGCTGTCGTCATCGGCGGCGATCTGGCGGGCGTGCGGAAACAGGGTGTTGAACTGCAGCGCACCGACCACCGGGTGCCTTGCATAGTTGGCGGCGACCGCGAACACCGGCGGCCCGCTGCGCGGGGCCAGTGCAGGATCGACCACGGTGCCGGGTGTCAGCACCAGGCTGAGTTTTTCAGCGAGCGGCTGCAGGCCGCGCAGCGGCTCGGTGTCGATCAGCCACAGCAGGTTGCCGCCGCGCTCGACGTAGCGCATCAGCTTGTCGATTTCGCCGGACTGCAGCTCGACCTGCGGATGGGTGATCACCAGCAGCGCCGCGTTCTCAGGGACCTCCTGCGCGATGCCGAGGTTGAGGCTCGACAGGTTGAAGCCCTTCTCGCGCAGACGCAGGCCGAAGGCGCCGAGGTCGTGGTTGGCGACGCCGTCGAGCTTGCGCTCGCCGTGACCGTCCAGCCAAAGCACCAGGTTGTTGGCACCGCGCGCGAGCCGCAGCAGAGCGTTGGCGAAGCCCTGCTCGGTGAATTCCGACAGGGCGATCTGCTCGCTGCGCCGCTGGTACTGGATGACCAGCGCGTTGGGTGTGCGCAGGCCGGCTTCGGCGGCGAGCTTGGGCTGTTCGCGCGGGTCGATCAGCTCGATGCGGATGTCGGGCTTGCTGCGCTGGTACGGGCGCAGCCGTTCCTCAATTGCCTTGTGCACATTGGTCCCGCCGGCATCCTGGCGCAGCGCATAGGCGGTCACCGTGAGCGGGCCTTCGAGCTGCTTAAGCGCGCCGATGGTCGCTGCCGACAGCGTGTTGCGCGCGCCACGCGTGACATCCTGCTCGTAGCGGTATTCGCGGGCGAGGTAGGCGGCGAGTGCCACCAGCGTCGCCAGCAGCAGCACGAACAGGCTGCTTTGCGCGGCGTGCTGCAGGCGGACCCGGCGGCCGGTTTTTGCAGGGGGGGTATTCATCCGTGCAACCGCCGGCTGTCAAGGCGGCGCACCGCCAACACCAGGAAGGCCGCGGTCAGCAGCAGCGAGCAGGCAATGGCGTAAGTGTCAAAGATGCCCTTGCCCAGCGGCTCGAAATTGCGCAGTGGCGCCAGCACCTGGACAAATGCCGCGGGCACCTGCCAGCCACGCGCGCGCAGGCTGTCAGCGGCGGTATCACTCATGAACAGCATCGCCAGCAGCAGGCCGAAGGCGAGCAGGGCGGCGGCGATCGGCTGCGCGGTGAGGCTCGAGGCATAGAGCCCGACCGCGGCAAAGCCGGCGGCGAGCAGCAGCAGTGCCAGGGTCAGATTGGCGAGCAGGCCGTAGTCAAGGCTGGTGTTTGCCGCCAGCGTCAGCGGCATCGCCGCCACCAGCGCAATGATGACCAGCAGGAAGCCCATCAGGCCGAGGAATTTGCCGACCACGATCTCGGTCATCGACAACGGCGCCGACATCAGCAGCGTCATCGTCTGGTTGCGCCGTTCCTCGGCGATCATCCGCATCGCCAGCACCGGCACCGCGAACAGCAGCACCGCGGCGGCGGTGGCGAAGGTGGGCGAAGCCACCAGTTCGGTCACCCCGGGCGGGCTGGCGAGCTGGGCCAGCTGCGCCTGAATCTGCAGGAAATCGTCAAGGCGCTTCAGAAAGCCGTAACCGAGGATCACCTGCACCACTGTCAGCACCAGCCACGCGAGCGGAGATGTGAACAGCGCGCGCAACTCCTTGGCGGCGATGGTGAAGATCATCACGGTGTTACCCCGCTGGTTTCACTGCGTACGCCTTCATTGTTCCGGGTCAGCTGCACAAACACCTCCTCGAGGCTGGTCTGTGCCGGCGCCAGCTCGCGCAGGCCCCAGTCCTCGCGGCCGGCGCGGGCGACGATCTCGGCGGTGGGGTCGGCATCGGGTGCGAAGCGCAGGCGGAAACGCCCTTCACCTTCATGCTGTGCTGCGGCAACCCCGCTGATTGTGCACAGCACCTCGGCCGGCGGCGGACGTTGCAGGCTAAGCATCACCGTCCGGCCGCGCTGGAATTCGCGCAGGTCCGCGATGCTGCTGGCAAAAACCTCCCGGCCGTGGTGCATGATCTGCACGCGGTCGCACACCGCCTCGACCTCGGACAGGATGTGCGTGGACAGCATCACGCCATGGCTGTGGCCGAGTTCGCGGATCAGCGCGCGAATATCGAGGATCTGGTTCGGATCGAGGCCGACCGTGGGCTCGTCGAGAATCACCAGCTCCGGCTCGTGGACGATCGCCTGGGCGATGCCCACCCGTTGCTGGTAGCCCTTGGACAGGCTGCCGATGAGCTTGCGCGAGACATTACCGAGGCTGCAACGCGCGATCGCGCGGTCAACCGCAGCCGCACATTGCGCGCGCGGCACTCGGTGCAGGCGTGCGGCAAGCTGCAGGTATTCACGGACATTGAGTTCGCGGTACAGCGGTGGTGTTTCCGGCAGGTAACCGATGTGTGATTTTGCCGCCACCGGATTTTCCAGCAGGTCGATGCCGCAGATGCGGATTGCACCGGTGCTGGGCGCGAGGTTGCCGGTGAGCATCTGCATGGTGCTGGTCTTGCCGGCGCCGTTGGGTCCGAGCAGGCCCAGCACCTCGCCGGAGCGCAGCTCGATGTCGATGCCGTCCACGGCGGGGTGCTTGCCGTAACGGCGGGTCAGGCCATGTGCGCTGAGTGTCGGTTCTGCTGTTGGTGAATTCATCGACTGCGGTCATCAACTGCGGCAATCGCAGCGGTGTGCGCCGTGTGGTTGGAGGCGGTGCTTGCCTGGATGTTGACCCGGTTATTGGCCGTGATGTTGCCTTGTGGTCGGGCGGAAATATACCTAAACTGCCGTGATTATGAACGGCGCACAGTCACAGCGCCAGCCGCCCCGAACGTCGGTTTTGAACAGATCATCGCCTCCAGCAAAGATTCATCCGCAGACGGCACGCCCGATCCGGCCATCCAGCCTCCCATGACACTGTTCCGTATCATTGCGAAAATCTTTGCGCCGATTGCCGGCCTTGCGCTGGCCGCCTGCGCGCAGCCGCCGGTCAAGCCGGAGGCTGCCGCGCCGGTGAAACCCTTGCCGAAAGTGGTCGCGCAGCCCCCGGTTCCTGCGCAACCACCGCGCGCAGCACCGCTGCCCGGCGTCGAACTGACACAGGCCCTGCTGTTCCGCATCACGCTGGCCGAGATCGCCCTGCAGCGCGGCCAGGCGCATGTCGCGGTGCCGGCTTTTCTGGAGGTGGCCCGCGAAACCCGAGATCCGCGCCTTGCGCGTCGCGCCACCGAGGTGGCCTGGAGCGCGCGGTTTCTGCCCGCGGCACTGGAGGCCGCGACGCTATGGCTGCAGCTCGAGCCGGATTCGGTGCGGGCGCGGCAGACGGTGATTGCGTTGCTGGTCAACCAGTCGCGGCTCGACGATGCCCTGCCCCATCTGCGCAAATGGCTGGCGGCGGAGCCCGGTAATATCGGTCAGAATTTTCTGCAGCTGTCCTCGCTGGTCGGCGGGCATCAGGACAAGGCCGGTGTGCTGCGCCTGATGCGCACCCTGGCCGTGGATCATCCCGGAGTGGCCGAAGTACAGCTCGCCGTGGCCCAGGCCGCGTGGAATGCAGACGATAGTGCCGGCGCGCTGGCTGCATCCAATACGGCGCTCAAGTTGCGCCCGGATTGGGAGCTCGCGGCACTGTTCCATGCACGCGCGTTGCAGCGCGAGTCGGTCGAACGAGCGCTGGTTTTTCTTGAGGAGTTCGTAAAGGCTAATTCCGGTGCCCGCGATGCGCGACTTAACTATGCGCGGATGCTGGTCAGCGCCAAGCGATTCCCGGAGGCGCGCAAGCAGTTCGAGGTGCTGGTGGGCGAGGCGCCGAACAATGCCGACATCGCGCTTGCTGTGGCAACGCTGTCGCTGCAGGCCAAGGATTACGTTGCTGCCGAGGTGCAGTTGCGGCGCGCGCTGGAGATCAATCCCAAGGATCCGGACACCATACGCCTCTATCTCGGGCAGGTCAGCGAGGAGTTGAAGCGCGACGAGCAGGCCTTGCGCTGGTATTCGAGCATCACCCACGGTCCGCAATTCATCCCGGCTCAGGCTCGTTACGCGGGGGTGCTCGCACGCCAGGGCCGCCTTGCCGATGCGCGAAAGTATCTGCAGGGCCTTGCGCCCGGGGATGCCCAGCAGCGCCTGCAGCTGACGCTGGCCGAGGCTGCGCTGCTGCGCGAAGCCAAGGCCTATCAGGAAGCCTTCGATTTTCTCGGCAACGCGTTGGTTGCAACGCCGGACAGCCCCGACTTGCTCTACGACTACGCGATGTCGGCGGAAAAGGTGAACCGCTTCGACGTCATGGAAACCAATTTGCGCCGGCTGATTGCGTTGCGCCCGACCCACGCCCACGCCTTCAACGCGCTTGGCTACACGCTGGCGGACCGCAACGAGCGGCTCGAAGAGGCACGTGAGCTGATTCTCACCGCGCACAAGCTGGCTCCGGAGGATTCATACATCATCGACAGCCTGGGTTGGGTTTATTACCGGCTCGGCGAGAACGAGCGTGCACTGGGTTACCTGCAGCGCGCCCATGTCGCGCGTCCTGACGCCGAAATCGCCGCCCACCTTGGCGAGGTACTGTGGGTCCTCGGCCGCCAGGCCGAGGCGCAGAAGGTCTGGTCCGAGGCGCTGCGCGGCCAGCCGAAAAACGAGGTGCTTGAGCGCACCGTGCAGCGATTCGCACCGGCGCTGCTGCAAAACCCGCAATGATTCCGCGCTGCGTGCCGGCGGCGCTCGCGGCGCTGCTGCTCGCGGCCTGCGCCGGATTGTCTCCGGTCGAGCGCGCACCTGCCGCGACTTTTGACATCATCGGCCGCGTGCTCGTGAGTGGTGATAGCCGTGCCTTTTCCTCGAATCTGCGCTGGCAGCATGATGCCGGACGTGACGAACTGTGGCTGCTGACGCCACTGGGCCAGATACTCGCCCATATCAGCAGCGAGGCCGCCGGCGCCACGCTGATCACCGCTGACCGGCAGGAATTCCGCGACCGCTCGGCAGCCGCGCTGACGCAGCGCGCGCTGGGCTGGACCTTGCCGCTGGCCGAACTGCGACACTGGATTATGGGAGTGCCGGCACCGCTGTTGCCGGCACAGGCCGTGCAGCGCGATGCCACCGGCCGGCTCGACCGGCTGGAGCAGAGCGGCTGGGCACTGCGCATGGATTACGACGCCGCGCAGTCCCTGCCGCGGCGGCTTGAGCTGCGCCGCGACGGCCAGTTGATCAGGCTTGTTGTTGACCAACGGCGTGAAGCCCCGGGTGACACGCCGGGCGCGGCCAGACCATGAATTTCACCGCGTTTCCGGCGCCGGCCAAGCTGAACCTGATGCTGCGGGTCACTGGCCGCCGCGCCGACGGCTATCATCTGCTGCAGACGGTGTTTCGCTTCATCGACCACGGCGATACCGTACGTATTGCCTTGCGCGAAGACGGTCTGATCACGCGCGGCCGGCCGCTTGCCGGCGTCAGCGAAGCGGATGACCTGACATTACGCGCGGCCCGGGCGCTGAAAACCCGCACCGGCTGCCGGCTCGGAGCCGAAATCGCGCTCGACAAACGCTTGCCCATGGGCGGTGGCCTGGGCGGGGGCAGCTCGGATGCAGCGACCGTGCTGCTGGCGCTGAACCACTTGTGGCAGACCGGGGTGCCGCGCCGGCAACTTCAGGAGCTGGCCCTCGACCTGGGGGCTGATGTCCCGGTCTTTGTATTCGGCCGCAGCGCCTTGGCCGGTGGTATCGGCGAGCAGTTGCAGCCCCTGCCGCTGGCACCGGCCTGGTATCTGGTGCTGGTGCCGCCGGTGGCGGTGCCCACCGCAGCGGTTTTTGCCGACCCTGAATTGAAAAGGGACTCGGAAAAGGTTAAAATACAAGGCTTTTCCGTGCCTCCCGGCAACGATCTCGAAAGCGTGGTTTGCCGGGCATATCCGGAGGTCGCACGGCATCTGGCCTGGTTGCAGTCGCAGCGCTGGCAGGGGCAGCAGGGTGCCGCGCAGATGACCGGATCGGGAGCCTGTGTGTTCGCTGCTTTTGGCGATGCGCAGGCCGCGCGAGCCGTGTTTGCACGGCGACCGCCGGAAATGCAGGGTTTTGTTGCCCGCGGACTGGATCTGCATCCCTTGCTGGGCCTTGCTGAAGGCTGAGCCAGGGGCATCCGCGGCAGGGTTTCGGTTGGGGAGTCGCCAAGCTGGTTAAGGCACCGGATTTTGATTCCGGCATGCGAAGGTTCGAATCCTTCCTCCCCAGCCATCTGGATTGCCACCCCTGGGTGGCAGTCGACAGGGAGTCAGTCGTGGCACTCGACAGGATGATGGTGTTTACCGGCAACGCCAACCCGCGGCTCGCGGAGGCAGTGGTCGGCCATCTCGACATTCACATCGGCCGCGCCAAGGTCGGCCGTTTCAGCGACGGCGAGGTGATGGTGGAGATCCTCGAGAACGTCCGCGGCAAGGATGTGTTCATCCTGCAGTCGATTTGTGTTCCGACCAACGACAACCTGATGGAGCTGTTGGTGATGGTGGATGCGCTGAAGCGCGCCTCCGCCGGGCGGGTGACCGCGGCGATTCCGTACATGGGTTACGCGCGGCAGGACCGGCGCCCGAGCTCGGCGCGGGTTCCGATCACCGCCAAGGTGGTAGCCAACATGATGAGCAGCGTCGGTGTCGATCGCGTGCTGACGATGGACCTGCACTCGGAGCAAATCCAGGGCTTTTTCGACATCCCGGTGGACAACATCTATTCGGGACCGCTGTTGTTGGGCGACATCTGGAAACAGAATTTCAAGGATCTCGTGGTGGTGTCGCCGGACGTCGGCGGCGTGGTGCGGGCGCGGGCGCTGGCGAAGCGGCTGGAGGCGGATCTGGCGATCATCGATAAGCGCCGGCCGCGGCCGAATGTGGCGACGGTGATGAACATCATCGGTGAAGTGGAGGGTCGCACCTGCGTGCTGGTGGACGACATGGTCGACACTGCGAACACGCTGTGCGAGGCTGCCGCGGCCCTGAAAAAGCACGGTGCGGTGAAGGTTCTGGCGTATTGCACCCACCCCGTGCTTTCGGGTTCGGCGGTGGAGCGCATCAGCGGCTCTGCTCTGGACGAGATTGTGGTCACAGACACCATCCCGCTCACTGAAACCAGCCGCCAGTGCAAGAAGATCCGCGTGCTGACCGTGGCAGGGCTGGTGGCGGAAACGATGCGCCGTATCAGCGCCGAGGATTCGGTGAGTTCGCTGTTCGTCGAATAAACAGTTTTTTTACGGAAGCCGGCGTTTTGCCGGCTTTCTTTGCAACGCGGGGGTGATCTGGTCGCGGACCCTCCGCAACAACTGGAGAGCAACATGAAAATCGAAGTAACCGCGTTTCCGCGCACGAACGAGGGCAAGGGTGCGAGCCGCCGCCTGCGTGCGTCTGGTCGCGTCCCCGGAGTCATTTACGGTGCCGGCAAGGACGCGCAAAGTGTCGAGTTCGATCACAAGGCGCTGCTGCGCCACCTCAAGCTGGAAGCCTTCCATTCGTCGATTCTCGACATGGCGGTGGATGGCCAGAAGGACCGCGTGCTGCTGCGTGATTTCCAGATGCATCCCTGGAAGGAGCAGGTCCAGCACGTCGATTTCCAGCGCATCGACCCGAAAAAGAAGATTCACATGGCGGTGCCGCTGCACTTCATGAACGCCGACATCTGTCCGGGCGTGAAGGTGGGCAAGGGCGTGGTCCAGCACATCATCAACGAACTGGAAATCCAGTGTCTGCCGGACAACCTGCCGGAATACATTGAAGTCGATCTCAAGGATCTCGAGCTCGGTCATTCGATCCATCTGGCCGAGCTGAAGCTGCCTAACGGTGTCGAGCCGACGGCGAAGATGAAGACCGACAATCCCTCGGTGGTCACGGTGCAGGTGCCGAAGGTCGTTGCAGTCGAGGAGGAAGTGGCCGCAGCTCCGGTCACCGAGATCACCGGCCAGACACCCGAGGCCGCCGCCGCTGCCGCTGCGGGTGGCGACAAAAAAGAAGCCGACAAGAAACCGGCCGAGAAGAAATAATCGAGCAATCCCAGCGGGAACGGCCGGCCTTAGGGGCTGGCATCCCTGCGGCGCCCGCCAGATCGCGATCAACTGGCGGGCGTTTTATTTTGTAAAAAGTTATTTAAAAACAAAGATTTACATTTTATTGCAAACAGCCGAGCACGACTTCCGAGATGAAGCTGGTCGCCGGCCTGGGCAACCCGGGCAAAAAATACGAAGCCACGCGCCACAACGCCGGCTTCTGGTGGGTGGACGCGCTGGCGCGCGCCGCCGGTGCGGGTTTTCGCCTGGAGACGCGTTTTCATGGCGAGGTTGCACGCATCGGCACACCCGCGGGTGACGTATGGCTGCTCAAGCCCGCCACCTATATGAACGAATCGGGGCGGGCCGTCGGCGCGCTGGCTGATTTTTACAAGATAGCGGCTGGAGACATCCTGATCGTGCACGACGAGCTGGACCTGCCGCCGGGCGGCATCCGTCTCAAGTTCGGCGGCAGCGGTTCGGGCAACGGCGTGCGCAACGTGATCCAGCGCCTCGGCACCCAGGAGTTCTGGCGTTTGCGCATCGGCATCGGACACCCGCGCGAACTCGCCAAAAGCGAGCAGGAGGTCGTCGATTACGTGCTGCATGCACCGCGTGCCGAAGAGCGGCGCGCGATTGATGAAGCACTCGGGCGAGCACATGAGGCTTGGCCGCTGATCGCGAAGGGCGACATGCAGGCGGCGATGCTGCTGTTGCACACCAAACCCGGTTCCGGCCCCGCGCCGAAACCCTGATTCTTCTACCGAAAGCACACACCCATGTCCCTCAAATGCGGCATCGTCGGCCTGCCCAATGTCGGCAAATCCACGCTGTTCAACGCGCTGACCAAGGCCGGTATCGCGGCTGAAAACTATCCCTTCTGCACCATCGAGCCCAATGTCGGCATCGTCGAAGTGCCGGACCCGCGGCTGAACGCGCTGGCGGCGATCGCCAAGCCGGAGAAGGTGCTGCCGGCGGTGGTCGAGTTCGTCGACATCGCCGGGTTGGTCGCCGGCGCATCGAAGGGCGAAGGGCTGGGCAACCAGTTTCTCGCCAACATCCGCGAGACCGATGCCATCGCCCATGTCGTGCGCTGTTTTGAAGACGAAAACGTCATACACGTCGCCGGCAGGATCGATCCGCTGTCCGACATCGAAACCATCAACACCGAGCTCGCGCTGGCCGACCTCTCCGCGGTTGAGCGTCATCTCGCCAAATTTGCCAAGGCCGCCCGCTCCGGTACTGACAAGGAGGCGGCCAAGCTGGTGCCTGTGCTGGAAAAATGCCTGACCGTGCTGAACGAGGCCAGGCCGGTGCGCGCCCTGAAGCTCGATGAAGAGGAGCGGGCCCTGCTGAAGCCGCTGTGCCTGATCACCGAAAAGCCGACGATGTACGTGGCCAATGTCCGTGAGGGCGGTTTTGAAAACAACGCGCATCTGGCGGCGGTGCAGGCGCTGGGCTTGCGCGAACATGCGCCGGTGGTTGCGGTCTGCGCGGCCATCGAGGCCGAAATCGCCGACCTCGACGATGCCGACAAGGCGGTGTTCCTGCAGGACATCGGCATGAGCGAGCCGGGGCTCAACCGTGTCATCAGCGCCGGTTACACGCTACTCGGCTTGCAGACCTACTTTACCGCAGGACCGAAGGAGGTCCGTGCCTGGACCATACATCGCGGCGATGCCGCGCCCCGCGCTGCGGCGGCGATCCACACCGATTTCGAGAAGGGCTTCATCCGCGCCGAGGTCATCGCCTACGACGACTACATCGCCGGCAAGGGCGAGCAGGGCGCCAAGGAGGCCGGCAAAATGCGCCTCGAAGGCAAGGAGTACATCGTCAAGGACGGCGATGTGATGCACTTCCGCTTCAACGTCTGACCCCCCCGCGTCCTCCCGCGGCAACACCCTGCAGCGTGCCCCGCTGTTGGTGCCGGCTTTGGCAGCGGCTATACTGCGGCATTGTCAGACCACCGGAGGGAATCGACCATGGCCACGCATTCGACGCATTCCATATTCTGTTCCCCGGCCCTGAGTCCCCGTACAGTGTCGCGGATGCGAGCGCTGTGCGCCGCGCTGCTGATCACACTGGCTGCCGGTTGCGCCGGCACCGGCGGAAAGCTGTCCAGCGCCGATGCCGATGCCCTTGAAAATGCGATTGACCGCGATGATGCCGGTTATGTCTCGGCGGCCGTGCGTGGCGGCATTCCCGCCGACCAGCGCATCCCCGCCGCCGGCTACTCGGCAGGCGCGCCGCTGATTGCACTGGCGGCGCGGGCCGCGTCATTGAACACCCTGCGTTTCCTGATCGGCGCCGGAGCCGACGTCAACGCGCGCACCCCGGGCAACGAAACCCCGCTGATGCTGGCGGCTTATTTCCGTGATGATGGCGCCCATTCCGCGGAGCGCCACGATCAGGCAGTGCGCATCCTGCTCAAGGCCGGCGCGATGGTCGAGAACGACGCCTACAACTACACACCACTCGCCTACGCCGCCTACAACGACCGCCTGCGCGCGATGGTTTATTTGCTGGAGCATGGCGCGCGGGTCGATGCCGATGCCGTCAATCGCCTGACCTATATCAATACGCCGCTGATGATGGCTTCGATTCAGGGTCACCGCGAAGCGGTGCGCGCGCTGCTTCGTGCCGGCGCGGATCCCTTCGTGCGCGTGCACAACGGCAACACGGCGCGCGAATTCGCGGCGAAATACCGGCATACCCATGTCGAGCCGCTGCTCGCCTGCGCCGAGGCGCTGCCGCCGGGGCGGCGGTTTTCCCAGCACTGCGAAGGGCCCAACGTCGCCACCGGGCGTTGATCAGGCCGGCCGCGGCCTGATGCTGATGATCAGCACGCCGGCGAGCACCAGCAGCGCACCGGCCAGTTGAATCACACCAACCCGTTCGCCGAGGAACATCGCGGCAAACGCCAGTGTCGCCACCGGGCCGATGCAGCCGATCAGTGAAACCTGGCTGGCGCCGATGCGGCGCAATCCCTCCGCCATCAGCCACAGCGGCAGCACCGTCGAAAACACCGCGAGCACCGCCACCAGCAGATAAACCTCCTGCCCCGCGCGCAGTGCCTCCAGCGGCCGCGTCGCCAGGAAATGCGCGAACACGAAGCCGGTGGCGATCAGCGAGGCATAGGCGGTGAATCGCATCGAGCCGAACTTGTGCACCAGGCGGCTGCCAGTGACCAGATACACCGCATAAGTCACCGCGCTGCCGAACACCAGCGCAGCGCCTAGCGCGGTCAGTCCCAGGTCGTCGCCGAGCCGCGCTTCGTCACTGAACACCAACGCAATCCCGGCGTAGGACAGCGCCAGCGACAACAGATGCCGGCCGCTCAGCGGCTGCTTCAGGAAGACCGCTGACAGCAGCAATACCAGTGTCGGATACAGGTACAGGATCAGCCGGCCGAAGCCGGCGGAGACATGTTGCAGTCCGGCGAGATCGAGAAAGCTGCCGAGGTAGTAGCCGAGAAAACCGAGCCCGGTGAGTGCCGCGATTTCGCGCCGGGTCACCTTTTCGGTCATCCGGCCAGCCCACAGCGCCATCAGCGTGAACAAGGGCGCAGCGAACAGCATGCGCAGCGTCAGCAGCGTGGTGGTGTCGATGCCGTGGACATAGGCGGCCTTGACCAGCACCGGTTTTCCGGAAAACGCGATCGAGCCGGCGAGCGCGCAGGCGACCCCGATCCAGGCGCCGCGTCGCGGCGCTTCGTTTGCCGACATGTGGCGGTCAGCGGCGTTTGCCGCCGCCAAGGATCGAGCCGAGCACTCCGCGGATGATTTCGCGGCCGACCTGGGAGCCGATCGCCCGCGCCGCGCTTTTTGCCGCCATTTCGACCACCCCTTCGCGGCGGCCGCCGCGCGGGCCGGTGCTGCCGCCGAGCAGGTCACCCAGCGTGCCGAGCATGCCGCCGCTGGCAGCCGGCGCCGCGCTGTCCCGCCCGGTCGCGGGCTGGGCGGCGGCCTGTTCCTGCACACGCTGCGTCAGTTTTTCGTAGGCGGATTCGCGGTCCACCGTTTTTTCGTAGATACCGGCGATCAGCGAATTTTTGATCGTTGCGGCGCGTTCCTCGGCGGTCACCGGGCCGAGGCGGCTGCCCGGCGGCAGCACAAAGGCGCGCTCGACCACGCAGGGCCGGCCTTTTTCATCGAGCAGCGATACCAGTGCCTCGCCGACGCCGAGTTCGGTGATCGCGGCCTCGACATTGAGTTTGGGGTTGGCGCGCAGCGTGGTTGCCGCACTTTTCACCGCCTTCTGGTCACGTGGCGTGAATGCGCGCAGGGCGTGCTGCACGCGGTTGCCGAGCTGGCCGAGCACGGTTTCGGGAATGTCGAGCGGGTTCTGGGTCACGAAATAGACGCCGACCCCCTTGGAGCGGATCAGCCGCACAACCTGCTCGATTTTCTCGAGCAGCGCCTGCGGAGCGTCACTGAAAAGCAGGTGGGCCTCGTCAAAAAAGAACACCAGCTTGGGTTTTTCCGGATCGCCGACCTCAGGCAACTGCTCGAACAGTTCCGACAGCATCCACAGCAAAAAGGTGGCGTAGAGCTTGGGCGACTGCATCAGCTTGTCGGCGGCGAGGATGTTGATCACGCCCTGGCCCTTGCTGTCGGTCTGCATCAGGTCCTGGATGTTCAGTGCCGGTTCGGCGAAAAATTTGTCGCCGCCCTGCTGGTCGATCTCGAGCAGGCCGCGCTGGATGGCACCGATCGAGGCCGCCGAGATGTTGCCGTACTGGGTGGTGAAGTTTTTGGCATTCTCACCGACGAACTGCAGCATCGCGCGCAGGTCCTTCAGGTCGAGCAGCAGCAGGCCGTTGTCATCGGCGATCTTGAACACCAGTGTCAGCACGCCCTGCTGGGTGTCATTCAGATTGAGCAGCCGTGCCAGCAGCAGCGGGCCCATTTCCGAGATCGTCGCGCGCACCGGATGGCCCTGCGCGCCGAAGGCGTCCCAGAACACCACCGGGCAGGCTGCATAGCCGAAGTTTTCGATGCCGAGCTGCTTGATGCGCTCTTCGATTTTCGGTTTCGGCTCGCCTTTCTGCGACAGTCCGGCGAGGTCGCCCTTGACGTCGGCCATGAACACCGGCACGCCGATCCTCGACAGGCTTTCGGCGATGCGCTGCAGTGTCACCGTCTTGCCGGTACCGGTGGCACCGGCAATCAGGCCGTGGCGGTTGGCCAGCCCCGGCAACAGTTGCAGTTCGTGGTCGGATTTTGCGATCAGCATCGGTTCGGCCATGGCGGTCTTTCGGGAGGGTTTTTAAGGCGCTATGTTAAGATCACATTCATTTTAACGGCTAATCTGACGGGTCATGGCGGGACATTCGAAGTGGGCGAACATCCAGCATCGCAAGGGGCGGCAGGACGCCAAGCGGGGCAAGATCTTCACGCGGCTGATCAAGGAAATCACGGTGGCCGCACGCATGGGCGGCGGCGACCCGGGGAGCAATCCGCGGCTGCGCCTGGCGATGGACAAGGCCTACGACAACAACATGCCCAAGGACAACGTCGAGCGCGCGATCAAGCGCGGCACCGGTGACCTTGAAGGTGTCAATTACGAGGAAATCCGTTATGAAGGCTACGGCATTGCCGGCGCCGCGGTGATCGTCGACTGCATGACCGACAACCGCACGCGCACCGTTGCCGATGTCCGCCATGCCTTCGCCAAACACGGCGGCAATCTAGGCACCGATGGTTCGGTGGCCTTCCTGTTCAAGCATTGTGGCCTGATGCTGTTCGCTCCGGGCACCGACGAAGCGAAGCTCATGGATGCTGCGATCGAAGCAGGCGCCGAGGATGTCATCACCAACGATGACGGCAGCATCGAGGTCATCACCGGCCCCGGCGATTTTTCAGTCGTGCGTGGCGTGCTGGAAAAAGCCGGCTTCAAGCCGGAGCTCGCCGAAGTGACGATGAAGCCCGGCACTGAAAACGCGCTCGCCGGAGACGATGCACTGCGCATGCAAAAACTCCTGGACGCGCTCGAAGCCGTCGATGACGTGCAGGAGGTTTACACCACCGCGGTCATCGACGAGGCGGCTTGAGCGCGGCACCCGGCCAGCGCATTCTCGGCATTGACCCCGGTCTGCGGGTCAGCGGTTTTGGCGTGATTGAGCAGGCCGGCCAGCAACTGACCTATGTCGCCAGCGGCTGCGTGCGCAGCGGCGAAGGCGAACTGCCGGCGCGCATCAAGGTGCTGTTCGAGGGCCTCGCCGAGGTCATCGCCACCTACCAGCCCGACTGCGTCGCCATTGAACAGGTTTTCGTCAACGTCAATCCGCAATCGACGCTGCTGCTGGGCCAGGCGCGTGGTGCCGCGATCTGCGCGGCGGTGGCGCAGTCGCTGCCGGTTTCTGAGTACACGGCACTGCAGGTGAAGCAGGCGGTCGTCGGCGCCGGCAAGGCGCACAAGGTGCAGGTGCAGGCCATGGTGCGCAAGCTGTTGCGCCTGCCCGGGGACCCCAGTGCCGATGCCGCCGATGCACTGGCTTGCGCGATCTGCCATGCCCATGGCGGCGAGGGTTACCTCGGCATCGGTCGCGGCGCGCGGCGGCGCAAGGGCCGGCTGGGATGATCCCTGTTTCGATGCCAGCTTGTCTGTCAGCGCCGCATGATGCCGTGATATCTGTTGGTACAATGGCCAAACACGCGATGGCCCTTATCGAGGCCCTGTTCGCGCCAGCCGGGGAACACGCATGATAGGGCGCATCGCCGGTCGTCTGCTTGCCAAGCAGCCGCCGCAAATCATTGTCGACGTCAATGGCGTCGGTTACGAGGTCGACGTGCCGATGAGCACGCTCTACCAGTTGCCGGCCACCGGCGAGGCGGTGACGCTGCACACCCATCTTGCAGTGCGCGAGGATGCGCACCAGTTGTTCGGTTTTGCCACCGAGGCCGAGCGCACGCTGTTCCGGCAGCTGATCAAAATCTCCGGCATCGGCGCACGTACGGCGCTGTCGGTGCTTTCCGGCATGTCGGTGGCCGAGCTGCATGAGGCGGTGCGCGGCCAGGACGGCGCGCGCCTGACCAAAATCCCGGGCATCGGCAAAAAAACCGCGGAACGCCTGCTGCTCGAACTGCGCGACCGCCTGCCCAAGGGTGTGGTGGCGGTGAGTGCGGGTGGCGCGGCCCCGGAGGCCAGCGACATTGCCAACGCGCTGGCTGCACTCGGTTACAACGACAAGGAGGTGCAGTGGGCGCTGGCGCAACTGCCGGGCGGCGCCACAGTGACGGACGGCATCCGCCAGGCACTGAAGCTGCTGTCGAAATCCTGAAATCCCGCAACCGGACCCGACGATGATTGAAACCGACCGCCTGATTTCCGCTGCACCCGCCTCGACCCAGGAGGAGGTGATCGAGCGTGCGCTGCGGCCCAAGGCACTCGATGAATATGTCGGCCAGGAGAAGGTGCGTGACCAGTTGTCGATTTTCATCGAGGCGGCACGCAAGCGCGGCGAGTCACTGGATCATGTGCTGCTGTTCGGACCGCCGGGGCTGGGCAAGACCACGCTGTCACACATCATCGCACGCGAAATGGGCGTCAATCTGCGCCAGACCTCGGGTCCGGTGATCGAGCGGCCAGGCGATCTTGCCGCGATGCTGACCAACCTCGAGCCCAACGATGTGCTGTTCATTGACGAGATCCACCGCCTGTCCCCGGTGGTCGAGGAAATCCTGTATCCGGCGCTCGAGGATTTCAAGATCGACATCATGATCGGCGAAGGTCCGGCGGCACGCTCAGTAAAGCTCGATCTGCCGCCGTTCACGCTGGTCGGCGCGACCACACGCGCCGGCATGCTCACCAATCCGCTGCGCGACCGCTTCGGCATCGTTGCCCGGCTCGAGTTCTACTCGGCCGACGAGCTGACACGCATCGTCGAGCGCTCGGCACGGCTGCTCGAGATGACGGTTGATCCTGCCGGTGCGCGCGAGATCGCCGGCCGCTCCCGCGGCACGCCGCGCATCTCAAACCGCCTGCTGCGGCGGGTGCGCGATTATGCTGAAGTGCGCGCTTCAGGCGAGGTCACGCGCGAGGTCGCCGATGCCGCGCTGAAAATGCTCGACGTCGATCCGCTGGGTCTCGACATCATGGACCGCAAATTGCTGCGCGCGGTGATCGACCGTTTTGCCGGTGGTCCGGTCGGTGTTGAAAATCTTGCCGCAGCCATTGGCGAAGAACGCGACACCATCGAGGACGTACTTGAGCCTTTCCTGATCCAGCAGGGTTATCTGCAGCGCACGCTGCGCGGCCGCGTCGCCACCGCGCTGGCCTATCGCCACTTCGGCCTGGTCGAGCCGGGCACCGCTGCGGCGCGTGACCTTTGGGATGGTGGTTCACCTGATAAGCAGGCTTAAGCAGATTATATATAAGTCATTGTTTTTATTGAATAAATTATTTCATCCAAGAATATCCTCGCGATCGTGAACGCGGTGCAAGCCCAATCTCCCCAGCCGCTGCAACCCTTCTACTGGCCGGTGCGCGTTTATTACGAGGACACTGATGCCGGCGGCGTGGTGTTCTACGCCAACTACCTGCGCTTTATGGAACGAGCCCGTAGCGAGTGGTTGCGTGCGCTCGGTTTCGAGCAGCCACGGCTTGCCGCCGAACACGGTGTGCTGTTCGTGGTGCGCGCGGTGCAGATCGAATATCTGAGGCCGTCGCGATTCAACGACAGCTTGCAGGTGACGGTGGAAGTCGTTAACGTCGGCGCCAGCCGGATTCGCTTTCTGCAGCGTGTGCTGCGCGGGCAAAAGCAACATGAGGAACTGGTGACGGCAGCAGTCGATGTTGTGTGTGTGACAACGGATGGGTTCAAGCCATCGCGGGTGCCCCGGGAATTGCGGACCAAAATAGCAGTTTAAAAGTTGCCTGAAAACAGGACCATAGGAATCTCAGAGTGAACGCTACGCTGTCCCATGACATGTCGGTGCTGAGCCTGATCACCGGTGCCAGCGTGCCGGTGCAGCTGGTGATGGGCGCCCTGCTGCTGGCCTCGCTGTTTTCCTGGTATTACATCTTCCTGAAGATTTTCACGCTGCGCCGTGCCGCGCAGCAGACCGCCGAATTCGAACGCCAGTTCTGGAGCGGCGCCGATCTCAACGAGCTCTACCAGCGCGCGGGCAATGCCCGCGAATCCTCAGGCACCCTCGAGCGCATCTTCGAGGCCGGTTTCCGCGAATTCACCAAACACCGCCGCGAGCCCGGCGCCGATGTCGCGGCGCTGATGGACAGCACGCGGCGCGCAATGCGCGCCACCTACCAGCGCGAGATGGACAGCCTGGAGTCGTCGCTGTCCTTCCTCGCCTCGGTTGGTTCGGTGAGCCCCTACGTCGGCCTGCTCGGCACGGTGTGGGGCATCATGAATTCCTTCCGCGGGCTGGCCAATGTCGCGCAGGCGACGCTGGGCCATGTCGCGCCCGGCATCGCCGAAGCGCTGATCGCCACCGCGATCGGCCTGTTCGCGGCGATTCCGGCGGTGGTTGCGTATAACCGTTTCGCCGGTGACGTCAACCGGCTGGCGATACGTTTCGAGTCATTCAGCGAAGAGTTTTCCAACATCCTGCAGCGGCAGGTGCGCTGAGCGAGCGGAGTCGGCAATGCTGATCGAAAAACGCAGCGGGCGGCGCCTGATGAACCAGATCAACGTCGTGCCTTATATCGACGTAATGCTGGTGCTGCTGGTGATCTTCATGGTCACCGCGCCGCTGATCAATCCCGGCCAGATCGAACTGCCGTCGGTGGGCAAGACCGCCAACCCCCCGGTGGCGCCGCTCGAGGTCTCGGTCGACCGCGACGGCAAACTGATGCTGCGTGACCGCGACCGCGGCGGCGCCGAACGCAAGGTCAGCCGCGACGAGCTGATCGCGGCGATCCGCGACAAGCAGAAGCGTAATCCCGACCAGGCGGTGGTGATCGCCGCCGACAAGGATGTGCGCTACGAGTCGGTGCTCGAAGTGATGGACATGCTGCAGCAGAACCGGGTGCAGAAAGTGGGCCTGCTCGCGCGTCCCCGCAACTGATGGCCGCACTGGCGCTGCGATCAAACGCAGAGGCCTGGGCCGGTGCGCTGACCTTCACGGTGCACCTGCTGTTGCTGGCCCTGCTGGTGTTCGGTGTGAGCTGGCAGCAGCAGAAAGTCGACACCGCGCAGGTGGTCGAGTTGTGGCGCGACCTGCCCTCGTCGGCGCCGCCGAAAGAGGAGCTGCCGCCACCCGCGCCAGAAGCTAAGCCGGTGCCACCGCCACCCCAACCGAAGGTTGAAGCCAAACCGCCGCCCAAGCCCGAGCCGGCGCCGAAGGCCGACATCGCGCTCAGGGACAAGCTGGAGAAGGAGCGCAAGCTCAAGGAGCAGGCGGCGCTGGAGGCGGAAAAGAAAAAACTCGCGGCAGAAAAAACCCGTGAAGCCGAGCTGGAGAAAAAGAAAAAAGCGGAAGCCGACGCGCTGAAGGCTAAGCAGGCCGCGGATGCCGATGCCAAACGTGTCGCCGCGGAGCAACAACTGGCGCGGGACAAACTGGCCGCAGAAGCAGCCGCTTCTGCAAAGCGCGAGGTCGACAAATACCTGGCCGGCATCCAGACCAAGGTGCGCCGCTTCGTGCTGGTGCCACCCAGTGTGCAGGGCAATCCCGAGGCCGAGGTCGTGGTCACTCTGCTGCCCGGCGGCGAGGTATTGAACGTGCGCGTGAAAAAATCCAGCGGCAACCCAGCCTATGACGAGGCGGTGGAGCGGGCGGTGCGCCGCGCCCAGCCTTTCGAGGTGCCATCGGGAGAGCTGTTCCAGCGGAATTTCCGTGAATTTACAATGGCATTCCGGCCGCAAAGCTGATGGTCGCGAGAACTTGCCGGGATTGCCGCAGTCGTAACTGCAGTTGAAGAGGACAGGTTTGGCCATGATCAGACGATTCATCACCCTGGCAATGATCCTGCTGTGGGCCGGGTTTGCCCCGGCCGCCGTGGCGCAGTTGCGCATCGAGGTCATCGGTGGCGGGGCTACACAGATCCCTCTCGCGATCGTGCCGTTCCGTGCCGAGGACGGGCTCGCGCAGAAGCTGACCCCGGTGATTGCCGCCAACCTCGCGCGCAGCGGCCTGTTCCGGATGGTCGATGCCGGCGGCATGAATCCGGTGCCGCACGAGCCCGAGCAGATCAATTACCCGCAGTGGAAGGCGCGCGGCGCCGATGCGGTGGTGATCGGTGCGGTGAGCAAGGCCGCCGATGGCCGCTACGACATCCGCTTCCGCGTGCTTGATGCCACCAGGCAGGTGCAGATCGCCGGCTTTGTCTATTTCGCCACCGAGGCGCAGTTGCGGCTGACCGCGCACAAGATCAGCGATGTCATCTATGAAAAACTCACCGGCGACAGCGGTGTGTTCGCGACACGCATCACCTATGTCGTCAAGCGCGGCAGCCGTTACGAGCTGCATGTCGCCGATGCCGACGGTTTTGGCGCGCAGACGGTGCTGAGTTCGGCCGAGCCGATCATTTCGCCGGCGTGGTCCTTTGACGGCAACCGTCTGGCCTATGTTTCATTCGAGGACAAGAAGCCGGTGGTCTATGTGCAGTCGCTGCTGACCGGCGAACGCAGGGCAGTGGCGAACTTCCGCGGCAGCAACAGCGCCCCGGCCTGGTCGCCGGATGGCCGCCGTCTCGCGGTGACATTGACCCGCGACGGCAACTCGCAGATTTTCCTGATCAACGCCGACGGTTCGGGCGCACCGCAGCGGCTCACCCAAAGTTCGGCCATTGACACCGAGGCCAACTTCGCGCCGGACGGCCAATCGATCCTGTTCACGTCAGACCGCGGCGGCGGCCCGCAGATCTACCGGGTGTCGGTCAACGGCGGCGCGGCGCAACGGGTGACCTTTGACGGCAGTTACAACGTATCGCCGCGGCACAGCCCCGACGGCAAAAGCTTCACCTTCATCCAGCGCAATGGCGGCCGCTTCAATGTCGCGATCCAGGATATTGCCTCGCGCCAGTTGCAGGTGCTGAGCGATGGCGGCATCGATGAATCGCCGAGCTTCGCGCCCAACGGCAAGACCATCCTCTATGCGACCGAGGTGCGGGGGCGTGGTATATTGGCCGCCGTTTCGAGCGACGGTCGCATCAAGCAGCGTTTTACTGCGGATGTCGGGGACGTGCGCGAACCTGCGTGGAGTCCCGTGGTCAACAAATAAGCTTGCACAAAAGAAGCTTTCACACAAAAGCTTTTGACAGCGCTTTCGAGAACAAACCTCAGCCCACCACCCCTGTCGACAAGGAGCCCTGAAATGAAACGACTGGTCATCGCAACAGCGCTGGTGTCGATACTGGCTGCCTGCAGCAGCACCCCAAGCAAGGAACAGGACGCGGCCTCGGTCGAGGATCGCGGCGCTGGTGCTCCCGCCACCGCCCCCGCGCAGAAACCGCCGGCACAGGCCGGCGGCGTGACCACCCAACCCTTGAAACCCTCGGTGGTTTCCAGCAACCCGCTGAAAGACCCGGCGAACATCCTGTCCAAGCGCAGCATCTACTTCGAGCTGGACAGCAATGTGGTCAAGGAGGAATTCAAGCCGGTGGTTGCGGCACACGCCCGCTATCTGCAGCAGAATCGCGGCGTCAAGATGACCATCCAGGGCCATGCCGATGAACGTGGCAGCCGTGAATACAACCTGGCGCTGGGCCAGCGCCGCGCCGATGCGGTGAAACAGGCGATGCAACTGCTGGGCGCGCAGGCCGACCAGATCGAAACCATCAGCTTCGGTGAGGAAAAACCCAAGGCCACGGGCAAGGACGAGGCGAGCTGGGCGGAAAACCGCCGTGCCGATCTTGCCTATCCGAACGACTGATCGCTCATGACCCACCGCGTGCTGCGGGCCGCGCTTGCCGCGGTCGTAATCCTCGTTTCTGTTTCACCCGCCGCCGCGGCGCTGTTTGGCGATGATGTGGCGCGCAAGCAGGTTGCCGAGCAGCAGAAACGTGTCGATGAGCTGCGCCAGCACACCGAAGGTATTGCCGCCAGACTTGGCAGGATCGAGGAGGAGGCGGCAAGGTCGACGCAGGTGCTGGCGCTCGCTGCGGAAATCCAGAAGCTCCGCGACGAGATGCGCGGCCTGCGCGGCGAAATCGAAACCCTGGCCAACAACATCGAAGGCGTGGCCAGGCGCCAGCGCGACATGTATGTCGACCTCGACCAGAGGCTGCGCCGCTTCGAGCAGCCTGCTGCGGCGGTTTCGCCGCCGCCATCGGCGCCCGCGGCCGACGCCGTAAAACCGGCGGCTGGCGCTGCGGCCATTGCCAATGATGAAAATGATTTCTACGAGCGCGCCCAGGCGCAGCGCCGCATCGGAAACTACCCCGCGGCGATTGTCGCGTTCCAGGCCTTCATTGCAAAATATCCGAAAAGCCCGCTGGCCCCGCGCGCCCAGTACTGGATTGGTGATTCACAGTTCAACCAGCGCGACTACAAGAGTGCGATTGCCAGCCAGCAAAGGCTGCTCACCGCCTATCCGGACAGCAATTCCGTGCCTGATGCGCTGCTCAACCTCGCCAGCGCCCAGCTCGAGTCCGGCGACAACGCCGCGGCGCGAAAAACCATGGACAGCCTGATCGCGCGCCATCCGGCTTCCGAGGCCGCGGAAAAGGCGCGACGGCGCGTCGTCAACCTTCGCTGACTGCGTTCACCGATCATGACCACCATCGTTGCCGACCGCTCCGCGGAATCCGCAGAAGGACTGGCGACCCTGAGGGTCACCGAGATTTTTCATTCGTTGCAGGGTGAAACCAGCCGCAGCGGGCTGCCAACGGTCTTTGTTCGCCTGACCGGCTGCCCCCTGCGCTGCGGCTACTGCGATACCGCCTATGCCTTTCATGGCGGTGAATCGCTGGCGCTGGACCAGATACTCGGGCGTGTCGCTGCGCTCGGTGCGCATTACGTGACACTCACCGGCGGTGAACCGCTGGCGCAGAAACATGCGCCGCTGCTGCTGCGCCGTCTGGCGGATGCCGGTTATTCGGTATCGCTGGAAACCAGCGGCGCGCTGGATGTTTCGGCGGTGGATGTGCGGGTGTCCAAAATCCTCGATCTGAAGACTCCGGGCTCCGGCGAGTGTGAACGCAACCTGTGGTCCAACCTGCAACACCTGACCCAGCACGACGAGATCAAGTTCGTGCTTTGCGACGAGGCTGATTATCAATGGGCGGTGGCGCGGCTGCGCGAACACCGCCTCGAGCGGCACTGTCCGGTACTGATGTCACCGGTGCATGGCCGGCTTGAGCCGCGCCAGCTTGCAGAATGGATACTGCGCGACCGCCTGCCGGTGCGCATGCAGATGCAGCTGCACAAGCTGCTGTGGGGCGAACAGCCGGGGCACTGAGTGCCCCGGCATTCGGTCAATGCGATGAAACCTGCCGCAGTGGTCCTGCTCTCGGGTGGCCTTGATTCGGCGACTACGCTGGCGATGGCGTGCGCCGAGGGGCATCGCTGTCATTGCCTGTCCATCGATTACGGCCAGCGCCACCGCTCCGAGCTGGATGCCGCCGCCCGTGTCGCGCAGGCGCTGGGTGCGGCGGCGCACAAGGTGGTGCGCATCGATCTCGGCGCTGTGGGCGGTTCGGCGCTGACCGACCCGGCGATTGCAGTGCCGGTGGCAGGGCTGCAGCCCGGCATACCGGTGACCTATGTGCCGGCGCGCAACACCATCATGCTGGCGCTGGCGCTGGCCGAGGCCGAGGTGGTTGGCGCCAGCGACATCTGGTTTGGCGCCAATGCAGTCGACTACTCAGGTTACCCGGACTGCCGGCCGGAATTCATGCGCGCCTTCGAGTCGCTGGCGAATCTCGCCACCAAGGCCGCCGTCGAGGGCAGGTCGCTGCGCCTGCACACGCCGATCATCGAGCTTAGCAAGGCCGAGATCATCCGCCGCGGAGTGAAGCTCGGTGTTGATTACGCATTGACGGTATCCTGTTACCAGGCGGATGCTGCGGGCCGCGCCTGCGGCGTCTGTGATTCCTGCCGGCTGCGCCGCGACGGATTCGCCGGGGCCGGCATCAGCGATCCGACGCGATACCGCCGACCATGACCGGGCCGCAGTGGCTGCCCGGAAAAATGCCGCTTCGGGCGGCGCAAGGAGGGCAAGATGGAACTGACCGTACACCACCAGGTGCTCGCCACCGTGTTCGTGGTCGCGCTGATTCTCGGCGCAATAGTCAACAAGACCAACTTCTGCACCATGGGTGCGGTATCCGACTGGGTGAATATCGGTGATACCGGCCGGATGCGAGCCTGGCTGCTGGCGATAGCGGTGGCGATGGCCGGCGTCGCCGGCCTTGAACTTGCCGGCGTGATCACGATGGCCAGCGACACCTTTCCGCCCTATCGCACCAGTGGTTTTGCCTGGCTGCGTTACCTTGTCGGCGGCGCGATGTTCGGCATCGGCATGACGCTGGCCAGTGGTTGCGGCAGCAAGACGCTGACCCGCATCGGCGGCGGCAACCTGAAGTCGCTGGTGGTGCTGGTGATTGCCGCGGTGATGTCCTATCTGATGATGTTCTCCCCGCTGTATGCCATCCTGTTCCAGCCCTGGGTTGCGGCGAGCACCATCGATCTTGCCGCTCATGGCATCGCGGCGCAGGACATCGGCTCGCTGATTGCCGCCGCGGGCGGGGTTGCACCTTCACCGGCGTTGACCGCAGCCGTCGGCGCTGTGATCGCGCTGGCGTTGCTGGTTTATGTGTTCCGCAGCGCAGAGTTCAGGACCAGCTTTGACAATATCCTCGGCGGCGTCAGTGTCGGCCTTGCTGTGATCGCCGGCTGGTTCATCACCGGCGGGCCGCTGGCACAGGCGTGGAAGGAATACGCCGACTTCGCAAGCGAGGTTCCGAGCCGGGTGCAGGTGCAGTCATTCACCTTCATCAGCCCGATGGGTGACACGTTGCGTTACCTGATGGAGCCGGCAAACACCACATTGATCAACTTTGGTGTTGTCGCGCTGGCCGGCATGCTCTGCGGCGCCACGGTGTATGCCGCGGTGACACGCAGCTTTCGCGTCGAGTGGTTTGCCTCCCCCGGTGATTTCGCCAACCACGCGATAGGCGCCGTGCTGATGGGTGTCGGCGGTGTGCTGGCCATGGGCTGCACCTTTGGCCAGGCGATCACCGGCCAATCGACCACCGCGCTGGGTTCATTTCTCGCTTTTGCCGCGATTGTCGCCGGTGCCGCCGCCACCATGAAATACCAGTATTGGCGGTTGATGCGGGAGGATTGAGGCACTGTGGGACGGTAAGGTTGACCCCCACCCTGCACACGGTTAAAATTCGGCCCTTTTTGAGGGCGGTTAGCTCAGCCGGTAGAGCAGCGGACTTTTAATCCGTTGGTCGCGAGTTCGAATCTCGCACCGCCTACCAGAGTTCGCAAAGGGCCGGTATTCACCGGCCCTTTGTTTTTTCGGGCCATGGTGCCCGGCAGCGGAGAATCCGGACATGGTGCAATTCGGGGCTGTAGGCGTGGTGCGCAGCGAGCGCACAGAGATGTCGCAGGGGCATTGGGCCACGGTCGAATCACGCATCGATGTGGATCCGCGTTTTATCGCCGGGCTGTCCGGGCTGGCCGAGTTTTCGCATGTCATGGTGGTATTCCATCTCCACCGCATTCCGCCATTTGATGTCGCAAAGCAAATCGCGCGCAATCCCCGCGGCATGGAGGACCTGGCTCCGGTCGGTGTCTTCGCCCAACGCACCAAGTTCCGGCCTAATCCGATCGGCGTGACCGCGGTGGAGTTGCTCACCGTTGATGACCATGGCATCGTGGTGCGCGGCCTCGATGCGCTGGACGGTACGCCGGTGCTCGACATCAAGCCATACATACCGGGTTTCGAGCGCAAGGAAAACGTGCGCCTGCCCTCCTGGGTGGACAAGATGATGGATGGTTATTTCTGATCTTTTACTCGGTGCCTCAAGGCTGCCAGGGCTGCATGTAAGTTTCCAGCAAGCTGGTGTAAGGCTGTCGCAAGCCGCCGCGGCGACGATGAACTCACTCCGGCGCCTCAGGCGGCGGCGATTGTTCATCACCTCCAGGAGACTGTTATGCACATCAAATGGCTGTCCGGCATTCTTGCCATGATCACTTCCGCTGCCGCCGTCGCCGATGAGGCTGCGGTCGTGGCACCAACGGTCAATGCCGATCCCACCGGCCTGATTGTTTTTGCCGTACTGATGGTGGCGATGATCGGCGGTTTTGCCGGATACATCTACCACAAGGAAAAAGGCAAGAAGCAGGGCGTCGCAAAGTAGGACTGGATTCCGGCAGTTTCGAAAAGCGCCCCGAGGGGCGCTTTTTTCGTTGCCGCGGCTGGATTGCCGCCGCTACACTCCTGTTTCCTGTCAAGAAACCGGACCCTCATGGCCGAGATCGCATTTTCCCCCAGGCTTTCGCGCATCAAGCTCTCACCGAGCACGTTGGCCGCGCAGCGTGTGCGAGACCTGCGTGCCGCCGGCCGCGACATTGTCGGCCTGACCATCGGCGAGCCTGATTTCGACACGCCCCCGCACGTCAAGCGTGCGGTGATGGCGGCGCTCGACAGGAACGAAACCAAATACCCGCCGATATTCGGCATTCCCCAGTTGCGGGATGCGGTGCGCAACAAGTTCATCCGCGACAACGGACTGGACTACGCCGTTGACCAGATCATGGTCGGCACCGGCAGCAAGCAGATACTGTTCAATGCGCTGCAGGCGACCCTCAGCGCCGGGGACGAGGTGATCATTCCGGCGCCGTACTGGATTTCCTACCTCGACATGACCCTGGTTGCCGACGGCACGCCGGTGGTGGTGACCTGCGGGCTGGAATCCGGCTTCAAGATCACACCGGGCCAGCTTGAAGCGGCGATCACGCCGCGCAGCAAATGGCTGATGATCAACTCACCCGGTAATCCCAGCGGGGCCATCTACAGCCGGGCCGAACTGCTGGCGCTGGCCGAGGTGCTGCGCCGCCATCCCCAGGTCTGGGTGCTGTCGGACGACATTTATGAGCATCTGCGTTTTGACGGCGTCGAGTTCTGCACCATGGCTCAGGTCGCCCCGGACCTTGCCGACCGCACGCTGACTGTGAACGGGGTGTCCAAGGCTTACGCGATGACCGGTTTTCGGCTGGGTTATGCGGCGGGACCGCGCCCGTTGATCAATGCCATGGTCAAGATGCAGTCTCAGAGCACCGCGGGTGTGAATTCTCTGAGCCAGTGGGCGGCGGTCGAGGCGCTGAACGGACCGCAGGAATTCATCGCCGAGCGTGCGGCCGCTTTTCAGGAGCGGCGCGACCGGTTGCTGGAGATCCTCAGTGCAGTGCCCGGCATCACCTGTGACAAACCTGAAGGTGCGTTCTACCTGTTTCCGCGGATTGAAGGCGTCATCGGCAAGACCACGCCTTCAGGAAAGGTCATCCAGGCCGAGGAGGATTTTGTGATGCACCTGCTCGAACATGCGGGCGTGGCGGTGGTGCAGGGCGCGGCCTATGGTGTCAGTCCGCATATCCGCGTTTCGATTGCCTACGCTCTCGACAGCGTTGTCGAGGGTGGCCGGCGCATCGCGAAGGCCGTCGCCGAACTGCGCTAGCTGTTCCGCTCGCCGGTTCAGCGCAGACGCGCCAGCGCCTGTTCGAGGTCGGCGATCAGGTCGTCCGGATCCTCGAGGCCGATGTGCAAACGCACCGTCGGGCCACCGGGATTCCAGGTGGTCGCGCTGCGGATGGTTTCCGGCTGCGGCGCGGTGACCAGGCTTTCGTAGCCGCCCCAGCTGGCGCCGATCGCATAAAGCTTCAGCGCATTGACGAAGGCCGTAACCTTGGTCCGGTCCGCCGGCTGCAGCACGATGCCGAACAGCGATGCCGCGCCATCGAAATCGCGTTTCCATATGGCATGTCCGGGGTCGCTCTCAAGTGCCGGAAACAGCACGTTTTTTACCTCCGGGCGCCGCTCAAGCCAACGCGCCACAACCAGCGCATTGGCCATCTGCTGCTTCATGCGTACGCCGATGGTGCGAAAGCCGCGCAGGGCGAGGTAACAGTCGTCGGGGCTGACGCAATAGCCGTAATGGGCGATGGTGCGTCGTACCGGCAGCCAGTATTTCTGGTTGGTGACAACAATGCCCATCAGTACGTCGGAGTGACCGACGATGTATTTGGTGGCGGCGTGGATGGATACATCGACACCACGCTCGAAGGAGCGGAAAAAGTAGGGTGTGCCCCAGGTGGTGTCGGCGAGCACCGGGATGCCATGGGCATGGGCAGCGGCGGCGATGGCCGGGATGTCCTGTATTTCAAAGGTCAGCGAACCCGGTGATTCGCAGAACACGGCCCTGGTATTGGGCCGCAGCAGGCGCGCGATGCCGGCGCCGATCAGCGGATCGTAGTACTCGACATCGACACCCTGCAGGCGCAGCTGTTTTTCGCAAAAGGTCCGTGTCGGACCATAGGCGCTGTCGGTGACCAGCAGGTGATCACCCTGTTTGACAAAGGCACACAGTGCCGCGCTGATCGCGGCGAGCCCCGAGGGCAGGGCGGCGGCGAGGTAACCGCCTTCCATTTTCGCCACCGCCTCTTCCAGCGCGAAGGTGGTTGGTGTGCCGTGGATCCCATAGCGCTTGGATTTGTAATCATCCGGTTCGCGGGCTTCGAAGGATTCAAGGTCGGCAAACACCATGGTCGAGGTGCGGTACACCGGCATGTTGACGGTGCCGCTGGTGTGCAGCGGGTCGCGTCCCACCTGGGTCAGTAACGTATCTTTTTTCATCGGCTTTTTCGGATCAGCTTGCTGGATTTTTACGATATGGACTGCGGGCGGCTCATTCTGAGGGTGTGAGCATGCCGGCGCAACTGCGGACCGGCGCGGCTGCAAATTGCGTTATGCTAATCGCCATCCAAACGGAGGAGAAAGCATGCCGCAGCCCTGGCAGGCTGGCGGTACGCGTCAACATCATGGACCAACACCATCATCATTTTGAAGTGGGCGGCGCGCACCTGTCCCGCCTGGAAGACCTGCGCCTGATCAAGGGTGAAGGTTGTTATGCCGCGGACTGGACTCTGCCCAATCAGGCCCACGCCGCCTTCCTGCGCGCTGACCGCGCGCACGCGAGGATCGTGTCGATCAACACCGATGCCGCGCGCAAGGCGAAGGGTGTGCTGGGCGTGTTCACCGGCGCGGACGCGGTGAAGGCGGGCTATGTCAAGCCGCTGAGCTTCCTGACCTTTGCCGGCAAGGATGGCAAAAAGGCGAACATTCCGGAGCGGCCGGTGCTTACCGGCGACCGTGTGCGCTTTGTCGGTGATCTGGTGGCTCTGGTGGTCGCGGAAAGCGCGCTGCAGGCCCAGGATGCGCTGGAACTGATCGAAATCGAATACGAAGACCTGCCGGCGGTGGTATCGCCGCGGGCGACGCTGAAGGCCGGTGCGCCCCAGCTGCACGACAACGTGCCCGGCAACCTGGCTTTTGAGCAGGAGGCCGGAGACGCTGCAGCGGTCGAGGCGGCGTTTGCCAAGGCGGCGCATGTCACCAAGCTGCGTCTTGATGTGACCCGTGTCGCGCCAAATCCGATGGAGCCGCGTGCCTGCGCCGTCACCTTCGATGCCGGCAGCGGCAAGTTCACGATCCATTCGCCGGTGCAGGGCATCAACATGATGCGTATGCAGCTGGCCGCCTATACCGGCGTGGCCGATGACAAGATCGAGGTCGTCTCGCGCGACGTCGGCGGCGGCTTCGGCCAGCGCAGCATTGCCTACCCCGAATATGTCGCGCTGATGCTCGCCGCGAAATCGCTGGGACGCCCGGTGAAATGGGTGTCCTCGCGCAGCGAAGGTTTCATGTCCGACTCGCACGGCCGCGCCAACTATATTGATGGCGAGCTGGCGCTGGACAAGGATGGGACTTTTCTCGGCATGCGCATCGACTGGATCGCCGATCTCGGCGCCTATCTGCATCCCGCCGGTCCGGTGAGTCCGATGCGCAACCCGGTGACCTGCCTTAATGGTGTCTACAAGACCCAGGCGCTGTTTGGCCGCTGGCGCGTGGTGCTGACCAATACGGCGCCGGTGTCTGCCTATCGTGGCGCGGCGCGTCCCGAAATCGCCTTTGCCATCGAGCGGCTGGTCGATGAGGCCGCAGCGCAGATGAAGATTGATCCGGCGGAAATCCGCCGCCGCAATTTCATCCCGACCGATGCCTTCCCGTACAAGACGCCGACTGGCTCGGTCTACGACATTGCCGATTTCCACGGCGTGCTCGACAAGGCGATGAAGCTGGCCGATGTCGCCGGTTTTGCAAAACGCCGCAGCGAATCCGAAAAACGCGGCATGCTCCGCGGCATCGGCTTCTCGACGGTGATCGAGAATTCCGGCGCCGGCATGTTCCCGAAGGACGAAGTCAGGCTGGAGGTGCATGCCGACGGTACCCTCACCGCCTACTCGGTGTCACATTCGCAGGGCCAGGGCCATGAAACCACCTTTGCCCAGATCATCGGCGACGGCCTCGGCATTCCGGCCGAACGCGTCAAGCTGCGCCAGGGCATCGGTGAGCAGGGCCTGATCGGCAACCACACCGGTGGTTCGCGCACCATCGTCGGTGCCGGCACGGTCTGCCACATCGCCGCGAAAAAACTGGTCGAGGTGGCGACGCCGATCGCTGCCGAGCAGCTGGGCGTGGAACCATCTCAGGTGACTTACGACAAGGGCGAATTCAAGTCCGCGGCCGCGAACAAGAAAATAAGTCTCGGCGAACTCGCCGCAAAAAAACCGCTGACGGTCACCGGTGAAGGCAAGTTCGGTTCGACCTTCCCCAATGGCTGTCATGTCGCGGAGCTCGAAATCGATCCGCAGACCGGCGTCACCGAGGTGGTTTCCTATGTCACGGTTGATGACTGTGGTACGGTGATCAACCACACCATCGTCGAGGGCCAGATGCACGGCGCGGTGGCGCAGGGCTGGGGCCAGATCTTCGGAGAAAACGTGGTCTACGATTCCGATACCGGCCAGCTGCTGAGCGGCAGTTTCATGGATTACACGATGCCCAAGGCCGGCTGGATCAAGGACATCCAGATCGCCGAGCACACCACTTTCGGCACCATCAGCCCGCTGGGCGTGAAGGGCATGGGCGAGTCTGGCTGCACTGCCTCGCTGGCTGCGCTGACCAACGCCGTGATGAACGCACTGCGCCCGCTGGGTGTGCCGCCGCTGGACATGCCGCTGACCGCGCACAAGCTGTGGCAGGCGATCTCGGCCGCGAAAAAGGGGAAATGACATGTACTCATTCCAGTACCGCAAGGCGAAATCGCTGACTGATGCCACCGGCATTCTCGGCAAGGACGATGAAGCCAAACCCCTGTCCGGCGGCATGACGCTGATCCCGACGCTGAAGCAGCGGCTGGCGCAGCCTACCCAGTTGGTTGATATCGCCGGGCTGGCGGAACTTGCCGGCATCGAAAACAAGGGCGGGGTGCTGACCATCGGCGCCGCGACCCGCCACGCCGATGTTGCTGCATCTAAGGTGGTGCAGGATGCGATTCCTGCGCTGGCCTGTCTGGCGGCCGGCATCGGCGATCCGCAGGTGCGCAACCGCGGCACGCTGGGCGGTTCGGTGGCCAACAACGATCCGGCGGCGGACTATCCCTCGGCGGTGCTGGCACTGGGCGCCAAAGTCATCACCAACAGGCGCGAGATTGCCGCTGACGATTATTTCCAGGGCATGTTCACCACCGCGCTGGAAGCGGGCGAGCTGATCGTCAAAATCGCCTTCCCGCTGCCCAAGGCCGCGGCCTACTGCAAGTTTCCGCACCCGGCTTCGGGTTATGCGATGGCCGGTGTGTTCATCGCGCAGACGGCTTCGGGCGTACGGGTGGCGGTGACCGGCGCCGGTGCTTCGGGCGTGTTCCGCTGGACTGAGGCCGAACAGGCGCTGGCCAAGGGCATCAGTGCCGCGGCGATCGAGAAGCTGACGCTCGCCGCCGATGACTGCAACGAAGACATTCACGGCACCCGCGAATACCGCGCGCAGCTGACCAAGGTCATGGCGACACGCGCCGCGGCCGCCCTGTCCGGCAAGAAATAAGGGATACAAGGAACAACCCCATGGCAAAAATCAATCTGACCGTAAACGGCGAGAAACGCAGTGCTGATGTTGAAGACCGCACGCTGCTCGCCAATTTCCTGCGCGATGAACTTAATCTGACCGGCACCCATGTTGGCTGCGACACCAGCCAGTGCGGTGCCTGCACGGTGCATGTCGATGGCCGTGCGGTGAAGTCCTGCACCATGCTGGTCGCCCAAGCCGAGGGCTGCGAAGTGGTGACCATCGAGGGCCTCGCCAAAAACGGCAAGCTGCATCCGGCGCAGGCGGCGTTCACTGAATGCCATGCGCTGCAATGCGGTTTCTGCACGCCGGGCATGATCATGACCACCGCTGCACTGATCAAGAACCACCCGGCGCCCACCGATGAGCAGATCGTGCACGGCCTTGAGGGCAACCTCTGCCGCTGCACCGGATACCTCAATATCGTCAAGGCGGTGAAGCGCGCCGCCGAGCTGCAGGGCAAGTAAGCCTGTCCCGATAAAACAATGACCTTCCCCCTCTCCCCGCGTGCGGGGAGAGGGTTGGGGTGAGGGGTTTGTCAAAAAGCGCAATCTACTTGCTGCTTCCCCTTCGCGTTATCCTTCAATCTCCTATGAAGGACACCGCACCATGACCGCCATATCCACTTCCACATCCGGCCCGCTCGCCGGCGTGCGCGTCATTGAACTCGGCCAGCTGATTGCCGGACCCTTCTGCGGCAAGACACTTGCAGATTTTGGCGCCGAGGTCATCAAGATCGAGCCGCCGGGCAAGGGGGATCCGCTGCGCAAGTGGCGGTTGCTGAAAGACGGCAATTCAGTCTGGTGGGAGGTGCAGTCGCGCAACAAGCAGTCGGTCACGCTGGACCTTACGCAGCGTGAAGGCCAGGACGTGCTGCGCCTGCTGGTGAAAGAGGCCGATGTCCTGATCGAGAACTTCCGCCCCGGCAAGATGGAGGAGTGGGGTCTCGGTTATGAGGACCTGAAAAAACTCAATCCGCGGCTGGTGATGGCGCGTATCTCGGGTTACGGCCAGGACGGTCCGTACCGCGACCGTCCCGGCTTCGGCATCATCGCCGAGTCGATGGGTGGTCTGCGTTACCTGACCGCCGAGCCAGGGCGTGTGCCGGTGCGTGTCGGCGTCTCCATCGGTGACACGCTGGCAGCACTGCATGGCGTGATCGGCATCCTGATGGCGTTGTATCACAGGGATAGAAATCACCGTGATGCCCGTGGCGGGGTCGGCCAGGTCATCGACATCGCGCTCTACGAGAGCGTGTTCAACTGCATGGAAAGCCTGCTGCCCGAATACAGCGCCTTCAATGTGGTGCGTGAAGCCGCGGGCAGTGCGCTGCCGGGCATCGTGCCGTCGAATGCCTATCCCTGCAAGGACGGCTGGATACTGATCGGCGGCAATGGCGACGGCATTTTCAAACGTCTGATGAAGGCCATCGGCCGTGAGGATTACGCGGCATCACCGGACATGGCGGGCAACGACGGCCGAGTGAAAAGGGTGGCTGATATCGACGGCGCCATCACCGCCTGGACACAATCGCAGGACAAGGTCGTGGCGCTGAAAATTCTGGCGGATCACGATGTACCCTCGGGTGCGATTTACTCGGTGGCCGACATTGCCGCCGATGCGCAATACCGCGCGCGAGAGATGATCCTCAACATCACCACCCGCGACGGTTATGCGGTCGACGTGCCGGGCATCGTGCCCAAGCTGTCGGTGACACCCGGCGGCATCCGCTGCACCGCGCCGCGGCTGGGCGAAGACACCGTGTCGGTGTTGCAGCGCGCAGGGTTGAAAGCGGAGACGCTGGCGGATCTGCGTGCCAAGGGTGTGATATAAATTATTCAATAAAAACAAATACTTATGGAGATTCTGCAATGATTGACCGTCTTGACCACTTTGTCCTGACCACGGCCCAGCCCGATGCCGTGATCCGTTTTTATACCGGGGTGCTGGGCATGACTGCAGAAACCTTCGGCAACGGCCGGCTCGCGCTGAAATTCGGCCGCCAGAAAATCAACATCCATGTCAAAGGCCGCGAATACGAACCCAAGGCCGATGCGCCGGGTGTGGGCACGCTGGACTTTTGTTTCATCGCCGCGGTACCGCTGGCGCAGGTGATGGCCAGACTGGAGCAGCATGGTGTCAAGATCATCGAAGGTCCCTGCGACAAGACCGGCGCGACGGGACCGATCCGCTCGGTCTACTTCCGCGACCCTGATCTCAACCTGGTCGAGGTCTCGGAATATCTGTGAGGGGCTGATGCCCGGCGGCTTCAGTGCAGGTCGGGCGGCAGCAGTTGCAGCGCGTTTTCGCGGAACCGTGTCCGGTAATCCTTGCGTTCGAGCAGTTTGTTCCGGGCGGCCGCGGGCAAGTCGGTGATGCGGATCACATTGCGGCTGACCAACACTTCAATGAGGTCTTCGAGCACCCGCACCAGTCCGGCGTCGAGGTTGTCGAAAGCGGCAACTGCAGAATGGCTGCCCTGCATGAATGCCTGCACTTCCGGATGGTCGCCGGGCAGGGCCTCGCCGCCGGCAAGCGGCTCGCGATGCAGGCTGACGATGGCGCCAGCTTCATTGCGCAGGACAAAAGGCATGGTGGTGGTGCCAGGCTGCGGCGCCGGGTGCAGTCAGAAGCTGGCCAGACCGGCCGGATGGTCCTCGGGTACCAGCCGCAGCGCATCCCGGCAGGAACGGTCGCGGAAACGCTTGCGTTCGAGCAGCTTCTGCTGCGCGTCCTCCGGCAGATCGGTCAGCCGGATCACGTTGCGTTCGATCAGCGTGTCGACCAGATCCTCGAGCACCCGTACCAGGCGGGCATCCATGCTGCTGAACTGGTATTTCTCCGAGCTTTCGACACCGAGAAAGGCGAGCACTTCAGGGTGGTCGGAGAGCATCGGCTCGCTGCCGTGGATTTGGTCACGGTGCAGGCTGTCGATGTGACCTTCGGTATTTCGTCTGGCGAACAGCATGGGGCGTCCCGGTTAAATCCGTTGATGCCCTGTTAACGGCGGTCAACCGGCGCGGCTTGAGGCACCGCGGCTTGACCAATGCGCGGCTCCCTCGGCAGCTTCGCCCCGCAACGCACGCAAAACCGTTCCCGGCTGCCGACCGGCTGGTTGCACTGGTGGCAGCGCCGCAGTTCGCAGACCGCGTACACCCTCACGGCTTCAGCTTGTCCTCAAACCAGTTCCACATCTCCGCCACACCCAGTGTCAGGTAATCGCGCTGGCAGTGCTGGGCACCGCCTTCTTCGGCGGTGAACACGCGCAGCGTCTTGTCCGGCGAGCCCGAGGCGTCGTACAGCGCCTGGGCATCGGCCAGCGGCACCTGTTCGTCGTCGGCGCCGTGTACGATCAGGAAGGGGCATTTCATTTTTTGCACCACGCCGTCGAGTTTGAACGGCTCGAGTTTTTTTAGTGCTTCGTCCAGTGTGTCGACGCCCAGAATCCAGGTGATGTGGTGGCCGGGCACCGACAGTGAAGTCTTGAACTGCGCGTCGATGCGTTTTTTCCAGGTGGCGTGGTAATCCCAGATCGCGCCCCAGGCGATGCAGGCGGCAAAGCGGTGATCCATCGACGCCATGCGCGGCGAGTAATAACCGCCGAGGCTGATCGCGACCACGCCGATTTTTTTGGCATCGACATCATCGCGTTTTTCCAGCCAGTCGATGCAGGCCGAGCCGGCGATTTCGTAATCATGACGCAGGTACTGGCCGCGGAAACGGATCGCTTCGCCGGTGCCCGGGCCGTCCATCACCAGCACCGAGATGCCGCGCTTGATCAGGTCGGGCACGCCGCGCACGTACTGGATTTCCTTGGTCACGTCGAGACCGTCGAAATAAACCACGCAGGGTGTTTTTTTCGATCTGGCGTTTTGCGCATGCACAAAATAACCGGGGAGCGGTCCGGCGGCGGTCGGGATCTCGACGATCTCGATTTTTACATCGGTCAGAGCAACATGGCGGTGGAAGCAGTCAACCCCCTTTTTGTAGGCGGCGAGCGCGATGTCGTCTTTCGGCGTGCGGAAGCGTTCGGCCATCTGGTAGTAGTTGCAGGCGCGCAGATAGGCGCTCGCGGCGGATACCGGGTGTTTCGAGGCTTCAAAACGTTCGGCATGGGCGCGCACCTTGTCGGCTACCGATACACAGGCATGGAACCAGGCCTCATCGTCGTCCGGGGCCTTGTCCTTCAACTGCACGCCGATTTTATAGAGCTCGCTGATTTCCGATCCGCCGTAGGGTGCTGAGCTGAGGATATTGATGAACGCAGACGACCAGCGATAGTTGCCGGGGAAGTACATGAAATAGGCGGGGTCTTTCTTGGCGGTCATGGGTGGTCCTTGGTTTTTGAAGATCAAGATCTTTAGCCACAGAGGGCACAGAGTTCACAGAGAAAGATCAAAAGCAAAAGCGGTCATTCGTCTCGCAAGAGGAGGACAGCACCGGTTTTCTCTGAGCCCTCTGTGTCCTCTGTGGCTGCTTTTGAAGTTTATTGCTTTGGAATATTTGCCGCGCGCGCGACCTTGGCCCATTTCTCGGTTTCGGCGCGCAGGAAATCGGCATAAGCGCTGGTTGTGATGCCGCTGGCTTCGTGGCCCTGGCTGGCATAGAGCGCCTTGCCGTCGGGCGCGGCGAGCTGCTTCGCGACAATTTCGGCAATGCGGTTGATGATTGCCGGCGGCGTACCCGCAGGCGCGAGCAGGCCGTTCCAGTTGTAGCTTTCAAAATCCTTGATGCCCTGCTCGGCGATGGTCGGCACCTCGGGCAGCAATGGTGAGCGCTCGCGCGAGGTGGCCCCGAGGCAGCGCACCTTGCCGGCCTTTACCAGCGGCGCCGAAATCGCGAACTGATTGATTGCCAGCTCGATGTGGCCTGCGATCAGGTCGACGGTGTACTGCGCCGCGCCCTTGTACGGGATGTGATTCAGCCTGACGCCGGCCTGAAAGGCGAACAGTTCGGTGGCAAGGTGGCCGACGGTGCCGACGCCGGGCGAGCCGTAGTTGATCTGGCCGGGGCGTGCTTTCGCCAGCGCGACGAATTCCTTGACGTTTTTGGCCGGCAGGCTGGGGTGCAGGCAGATGCAGCTGGCGCTGCGTGCGATCAGCACGATGGGCGCCAGGTCGCGCAGCGTGTCGTAGGGCATCTGGTTGCGCACGCTTGGCGAGATGGTCAGCGGCCCGGGATTGCCGGCGAGCAGCGTGTAGCCGTCGGCCGGGCTTTTGACCACGGCCTCGGTGCCGGGCACGCCACCGGCGCCGCCACGGTTCTCGACCAGGAATTGCTGGCCCAGCGCCGGTGTGAGCTGCTGTGCCGCCCAGCGCGCCTGGTTGTCGGTGGGGCCGGCCGGCGCGAAGGGCACGATGATGCGCACCGGTTTTACCGGATAATTCTGGGCATACACGGCTGAGGCAGCACAAAGGGCAATCGCTGCGAGCGGCAGGTGCTTCATCAGATTTCCTCTAGGGCAGTTGGGCTGCAGGCCGCGGGAATCGCCGGGATTGGGCAGGGCGTTCACGCTTGGCTTGTTTATGCATCAGCATAATCCCTAAGCAAGATGTTGCCTATGCTCGCGGGCAATGGTCCACCAAGTGGCCGCCGGATCCGCCATATCGCCATATTTGCTGCCAGATGCATGTTCCGGAGGCGGGCTTGTTCAAGCAGCGGTTAAGTCTGACTCAACCCGCTGCCGGTGCACGGGCAGCGCGCCGGTTTTGTTAAAATCGCGCCCTCGCAGCGCAATTCAACCGTGGGGAATCCAATGGCAGCCAAAGCCAAAAAATCCAAGAGCCGTAAAAATAGTCGAAACTACAGCGACATCATTTTCGAGGTGAAAGACCAGGTTGCCTGGATCACCATCAATCGCGAGAAGGTGCTCAATGCCTTCCGCGAGCAGACTCTCGATGAAATGATCGACGCGCTGAAATCGACGCGCGAAGACCCGTCGATCGTCTGCGCCGTGGTCACCGGCAAGGGCAACAAGTCCTTCTCCGCCGGCGGTGATTTCTACGCGATGAAGCGGCTGAACTTCACCAACGCCTATATGTGGAACGACCGCATGCTGGGCCTGGCGATGACCATCCGCGGACTGCCGATCCCGGTGATCGCGATGGTCAACGGCTGGTGCATGGGCGGGGGCCACGAGCTCGCGCTGTGGTGCGATCTGGTGATCGCCTCGGAAAACGCCGTGCTCGGCCAGACCGGTGCAAAAGTCGGCGCCTGCCCGACCGTGGGTGCCACCCAGTACATCCCGCGCATCATCGGTGAACGCCTGGCGCGCGAAATGATTTTCTGCGCACGCCGTTTCCCGGCGAAGGAAGCTGTCGAAGTCGGCCTGATCAATAAATGTGTACCGCAAAAGGATTTGCTGAAGGAAACCCTGAAGTGGTGCGAAACCATGAAGGGTCACAGCGCGCTGACCATCCGCATGACCAAGAAGTCGCTGAACTTCGAATCCGACAACCTTTATTCGTCCTGGCAGCAGGGCATGGAGCTGCTGGCCCATGTCTGGGGTTCGCCCGAGGCAAACGAGGGAATGGACGCCTTCCTTGCCGGCCGCAAGCCGAATTTCCAGAAATTCCGCATGCAGGCGAAAAAGGAACTGGAGAAATACGTCGACGGTTACGAACGCGACCTCAACGCGCCGCCTTCAATGCGGCGCAAGCGCAAGTAAGCCAGACTGCAGGAGCATGCGCGGCGGCGGGAATCCCGTCGCCGCGCTGCCGTTTGCAGCACTGTTTTTTAATACCTGAATACCGGCTGTCTCTTAAGATTGGCTTTTAAAATTCCCGCAATGTCTTCCTCCAATCCGCAAGGCGCACTCCACGGCGTCCGTGTTCTTGACCTGACCCGCATTCTTGCCGGCCCCTTGTGCACGATGATGCTCGGCGACATGGGCGCCGACGTGATCAAGGTCGAGCCGCCGGGCAGCGGTGATGACACCCGCAGCTGGGGCCCGCCCTTTGCCGAGGGCGAGTCGGCTTATTACCTCGGCGTCAACCGCAACAAGCGGTCGATCACGCTGAACATGGCGATGAAGTCCGGCCAGGAAGTGCTCGCCGGGCTGATAAAAAAATCCGATGTGCTGGTCGAGAACTTCAAGGTCGGTACCCTGGAGAAATGGGGCTTCGGCAACGACTGGCTGCAGGAGCATGCACCGCAGCTCGTCCGCTGCTCGATCACCGGCTACGGTTCGGTGGGCCCGAAAGCCGGTTTGCCCGGTTACGACTTCATCCTGCAGGCCGAGTCTGGTCTGATGAGCATCACCGGCGAGCCGGACGGTACGCCGATGAAGTACGGCGTGGCCATTGTCGATGTCTGCACCGGCATGCTCGCCTGCAACTCGGTGCTGGCTGCGCTGAATGCGCGGCACACGACCGGGCGCGGCCAGCATGTCGAGGTGTCGTTGTTCGATTCGGGGCTGGCGATGCTCGCGAACGTGGCTTCCAATCACCTGATCTCGGGTAAAAACGCCGGCCGCTTCGGCAACGGTCACCCGAACATCGTGCCCTACACCGCCTATCCGACCCGCGATGACATGATCGCGGTGGCGGTGGGTAATGATGGCCAGTTCTCGAAATTTGCCGCGGTGCTCGGTCATGCTGAATGGGCGACCGACCCGCGCTTCACCAAAAATCCGGATCGTATCGGCAACCGTGATGCACTGGATGACTTGATCAAGATCGAATTGAAACGTGAAGGCGCGGAAACCTGGATCGAAAAACTGACGGATGCAGGCATTCCCTGCGGCCGCATCAACAGTGTCGCGCAGGCACTGGCCGCGCCGCATGCGATTGCACGCGGGATGGTGACTTCGGTCGAACATCCGACCGCCGGCACCGTGAAAATGCTCGGCATTCCCTTCCGCTTCAGCGACACGCCGCCGAGCATCCGCCGCGCGCCGCCGCTGCTGGGCCAGCACACCGAGGCTGTGCTGCGCGAGGAACTGGGTTTCAGCGATGCCCGCATTGATGCACTAAGGCAAGAAAAAGTCATTTAAAAACAATAGGTTATAATAATGATCACCGGCCTGAGCCATGTTTCGATCGTAGTCCCCGATCTGGCGGCTGCCTTGCGCAAGCTGGAGGCGACGTACGGGCTGACCGCCGGCGTGATCAAGGTCAATGAAGAGCAGGGTGTACGCATGACCTATCTCGATCTCGGCAATGCGAAGATCGAACTGATGGAGCCCTCGCGCCCGGATTCGCCGGTGGCGAAATTCCTCGAGCGCAATCCCAGGGGTGGCATCCACCACTTCTGCCTCGGTGTCGACGATGTCGGGCAGACCACGCAGGAACTCGCTGCCGCCGGTGTGCAGGTGCTCGGCGCCGGCAAGGTGCAGCTCAACGTACACGGCGAACGTATTGCTTTTGTGCACCCGAAGGATTTTCTGGGGGCGCTGGTCGAACTTGAGGAAACGGGAACGGATCATGGCTGAACAAAAACAGCAGCAAAGGATTGCGGGTGACAGGCTGAGGGCGTTCATCGCGTCGGCTTTCGAGGCGGTCGATGTGCCGCGTGAAGATGCCCAGTCGATTGCGCGGCTGATGGCGCAGGCCGACATCAACGGTTCCGAAGGCCACGGCGTGTTCCGTCTGCCGCAGTACATCCGCCGCATCAAGGGCAAGGCCGTCAACGTCAGGCCCAATATCCGCGTCGAGCGCGAAATGGCCGGCATGGCGCTGATCCACGGCGACAACGGCATGGGCCATCTGGTGATGAAGTTTGCCGCCGAGAAAGCGATTGAAAAAGCGAAGACCGCAGGTGTGGCCTGGGTCGGCGCGCGCTGGAGCAACCATGCCGGTCCGGCGTCGCTGTACGCGACGATGCCGCTGGCGCACAACATGATCGGTCTCTACATGGCCGTGGGCAGCGCCAACCACCTGCCGCCCTGGGGCGGGCTGGACATGCTGCTGTCGACCAATCCGATTGCGGTGGCGGTGCCGGCGGGTGAAGAGCCGGCGGTGATTCTCGACATGGCAACCACGGTGGCCGCCTACGGCAAAGTCAAGACCAAGGCGCAGCGTGGCGAGATGATGCCCGAGGGCTGGATGATGGACCGCCAGGGTAATCCGCTGACCGATCCGAAACGCGCGAACGAGGGCTTCCTGCTGCCGATCGGCGGCTACAAGGGTTACGGCCTGGCGCTGATCATGGGCCTGCTTGCCGGCAACCTGAACGGCGCGGCAATGGGCAAGGACGTCATCGACTTCAACAACGATGACACCAGCGAGACCAATACCGGCCACGCCATCGTCGCAATCAACATTGAAGCTTTCCAGGATCTGAAGACATTCAAGTCGGGCATGGACACACTGATTCGCGATATCCGCAATTCGCAGCGCCTGCCCAATGTCGACCGCATCCGCCTGCCGGGTGAAGGCACACATGTTGCGCGCGCGGATCGCGAGCAAAACGGTGTGCCGATGCCACCGGCACTGCTGGCAGCACTGGACCAGCTCGCCGGCGAACTGAAGATCGCAAAGATCACGGGCTGAGCCCTTCGGGTTTTCCCGCGCTGCAAGCAGTTGTAACCGCTGCAACCGGCGACAACCGTCGCCGTTGCCCGACAATGCGGCGGCTGTGATATTCCGCACGTTGTTGGCCAACATTCATGCGCTGCTGTGGAACATTTCATGGCGGCAACCGGACTAACAGGGTTATGTTGGGACCTGTTCTGGAGTCCGGGTGATGAGCAAATTCACTTCCTTCCTGATGGTGTTGATGGCGTTTGTGCTGCCGGCATTGCCGTCGCATGCGCAAAATGCGGTGCCAACCGCGCCCGATGCACTGGTGCGCAGCACCGTCGAGGATCTGCTCGGCGTGTTGTCCCAGGGCAGGGATCGCCGCACGCTGCAGACCGTGGTCGAGCAGAAGGTGCTGCCGCATTTTGATTTCCGTGCGATGACCCGGCTCGCGGTTGGCCGTTTCTGGGGTGAAGCCACTTCCGCGCAGCAGAAGGCGCTGGAGCAGGCTTTCCGTACCCTGCTGGTGCGCACCTATACCGCGGCCCTGAGCGAGGCCGCCAATGCCGAGCGCAAGGTCGAAGTCAAACCCGCGGCGCTCAAGCCCGGTGACGACTACACCACGGTGCGCACACTGGTGCGCGAACCGGGGCGCCGGCCGCTCAGTATCGATTACCGCATGACACTCACCGACAAGGCCTGGAAAGTCATCGACATCGTTGCCGAGAATGCGAGCCTGGTGATCAGTTACCGCGGCAGCTTTGCCAGCGAAATCTCGCGTTCGGGCATCGACGGCCTGATCAGGGTGCTCGAAGACAGGAACCGGCAGGGGGCCGTCGTTTGACGGCGCAGACGTTTGCACCAGAAGCCGCGAACGCCGCACCCGTGCCGCGTGATGGCGCACGCCAGCCGCTGGCATTGCGCCTGTTGCAGCCGGGATCGTTTCCTAAGCTGCTGGCCATCGGCTTTGCGATGGTTGCAGCGCCGCTGATCATCGCGCTGCTCTACAACGCAGTCTCGATCGACCGTTTCGCCAACCGCGGCCAGAGTGCCGTGCAGCAGGCGGCGCAGGCCACCCAGTCGAGCCGCCGTCTCGCGGAGCAGCTGTCCACGCTCGAGCGCAACGCACGGCAGATGGTGATACTGGGTGACCGTGCACCTTTTGCCAGTTACGAAGCCAACCGCGCCTTGTTCCTGCGCGCTGCCGCAGAGTTCGGCGCGCTTGAACTTGCCACGGAGCAGCGTGCCGCATTGCGGGCAATACTCGCGGGCGAAGCGGCCAGCCATGCAGTGCTTGCCAATGCCGCCGCATCACCGCGTGACATGGCGCGCGCCGCCGGTGCCTTTGCCGCGCTCAATACCCAGGCGCTGGACATCACGGCGCACGCCGATCGCCTGATAGCCGGCGAAATCGAGGCGATGCGTGAAGCCGCAACCCGCGCACAGCGCATCACGCTGTGGCAGATGCTGGCGCTGGTGCCGGTGGCGCTGCTGCTGGCGGCCGGATTTACCGTGTTAATTGCGCGTCCCATCCGTGAAATCGATTTTGCGCTGCGACGTATGGGTGGTGGCGATTTCTCGGCGCCGGTCGGCATCAGCGGCCCGCGCGACCTGCAGCAGCTCGGCCGGCGCATCGAATGGCTGCGTCACCGTTTGTCCGAGCTTGAGCAGCAGAAAAACCGCTTCCTGCGCCAGGTTTCGCATGAACTGAAGACACCGCTGACCGCCCTGCGTGAGGGCTCTGAACTGTTGTCCGAAGGCGCGCTGGGCCGGCTTACACCATCGCAGCAGGAGGTGATCGGCATTCTGCGCGCCAACAGCATCGAGCTGCAGCGCCTGATCGAAGACCTGCTGTCCTATGGCGCCGCCGAATTCCACCGCGGCGCGCTGCGCCTGGCGCCGGTTGATGTGCGCCGTGTGGTGGCGCGGGTGCTTGATGATCAGAATCTGGCACTGCGCGCGCGGGCGCTGCGCATCGCGCCGCGCATGGCAGATATCGTGCTGCAGGCCGATCCGGAAAAGTTGCGGGTGATCCTCGACAACCTGCTGTCGAATGCGGTCAAGTTTGCCCCGGAGGGCGGCACCATCGGCATCGCTGCCAGGGCCACGGCCGAGCATCTGGTTATGGAAGTCAGCGACAACGGACCCGGCATCGCTGCGGCCGATCGCGAGCGGGTGTTCGATCCGTTTTATCGCGGGCGCAGCGCCAGTGGCGGTCGTCTCCCGGGTTCCGGCATCGGCCTGTCGATCGTGCGCGATTATGTGCAGGCGCACGGCGGCACGGTGGAGGTGGTCGACATGCCCGCGGGTGGCGGGGCGAGGCTGCGCCTGACCCTGCCGCTGCGTTCCGGGGTGACGGCATGAGGGGCATGGTGCTGAGCGTATTGATGGTGGCGCTCGCGGGCTGCCAGTTGCCGCCTTCTGCTTCCTCAACCGCAGATTCCTGGCGGCCCGCGGCATCACCGCCGGCCACGGGCGAGATTCAGGAAGCGCTGGCCTATCACGCGCAATTGCGCCGGGCCGGCATGCGTGAATTGCAGCAGGAGCAGGAACTCGCGCGCCGCACTTTGCTGAAATCGGCGGATGACCGGACACGAATGCGCTGTGCGCTGGCGCTGACCATGCCCGGAGCCGCCGCCACCGATTTGGTGCGCGCGCTGGATGCCCTCGATCCACTGACCCGCAACGCCGAAGCGCCGCTGCACACGCTGGCCCTGTTGCTGTCCCTGCAACTGCAGGAGCAGCGCCGCAGCGAAATGCAGGCGCAGGCACTGCAGCAAAAGCTTGACGCGCTGCTTCAACTCGAACGCAGCATGACCAGCCGCGACAGCGGCCTTACACGCAAAAGGTGAAAGCATGGGTGCAGAATCCATCCTCGAAGACCGCATTGAACAGGACACGCGCCGTATCGGTGCAGGCAGCCCCGGCTCGTCCACCACGCACAAGGCGAGGGTGCTGGTGGTCGATGATGATCCAGGACTGCTGCGCCTGATGGAGTTGCGGCTCGATGCCGCGGGTTACCGCGTGACCGCGGTGGACAGCGGCGAACGCGCGCTGGCACAGCTTGCAGTGTCTCGGCCGCAGGTTGTGGTGACCGACCTGCAGATGGGTGGCATCGACGGCATCGCCTTGTTCGAGGCGATCCGCGCCGAGAATCCCGCGCTGCCGGTGATCATGCTTACCGCCCACGGCACGATTCCGGATGCGGTGGCGGCGGTGAAGGGCGGTGTTTTCGGCTATCTTGCCAAACCTTTCGATGCCAAGGCGCTGCTCGACGAAATCGCCCGCGCGCTGCGTACTTCGGCGGTGCCGGCGGGATCAGGTCGTGACGACCGTGCCTGGCGTGCCGAAATCATCACCCGTAATTCGGCGATGGAGGACATCCTCGCCAAGGCGCGGTTGGTGGCCGGGGGTGATGCATCAATCCTGATCGAAGGCGAATCCGGCACCGGCAAGGAGCTGCTGGCCCGCGCCGTTCATGCCGCCAGTTCACGCGCCGGCCGCCCGTTCATCGCGATCAACTGCGGTGCGATACCTGAGGGGCTGCTCGAATCCGAGCTGTTTGGGCACGTCAAGGGCGCCTTCACCGGGGCGGTGCGCGACAACCGCGGCCTGTTCCTGGCCGCGGACGGCGGCACGCTGTTTCTGGATGAAATCGGCGACATGCCGGCGGCGCTGCAGGTCAAGCTGCTGCGCGTGCTGCAGGAAAAGCAGCTGCGGCCGGTCGGCGGCCTGCACAACGTGGCGGTCGATGTCCGGGTGATTTCCGCGACACACCGTGATCTTGAGGCGGAACTGGAGGCCGGCAATTTCCGCGAGGATCTTTATTACCGGCTGAAGGTGGTGGCGCTGCGCCTGCCCTCGCTGGCCGAGCGCCGCGAGGACATCGCGCTGCTCACCAGCCACTTTCTGGGAGAGCTGATCGGACGTTACAAGAAGCCGGTCACCGGGCTGGCGCCGGAGGCGGTCGAGCTGCTGGTCACCGCCTCCTGGCCGGGCAATGTGCGCCAGCTCTACAACGTCGTCGAGCAGTCGGTGGCACTCGCCACCACGCCGCTGATTCCGGCCAGCCTGGTCGAGCAGGCGATCCGGCGGGAAGCCACTGAAATTGCGCCGTTCGAGCAGGCGCGGCGCAAATTCGAGCGTGATTATCTGGCGCAGCTTCTGAAAATCACCGACGGCAATGTCACCCACGCCTCGCGCATGGCCAAGCGCAACCGCACCGAGTTCTACAAGCTGCTGCAGCGTCACCAGCTCGATCCGCGGCTGTTCAAGCCGCAGCGGGCGTGAGCGCCGAGCGCCTGCGGCACGTTCTCGTCACGGTGGTCTGCGCGCTGCTGCTTGCTTCCTGCGCCGGCAGGGGATTGCCCGGTGCCGCGCGTCCCCCTTCACCGACTGAAGCGCCGGTATTCAATCTGTCCGGCTATTCGGCAAGCTACAAAAAAGGCCATGGCGACGCTTGCGCGCAGCGTCGTGATGAACGCCTTTATTCCGCGCGGGGTGATTACATGATGGGCTGGAACGATGGTGTCGTCGCCTGCAAGGGACGCTGACGGTGTTCCCGGTTAATGATCACCAGCACGGCGGCCGCGCCGTCTGTGGATAACTGTTTGCCGCCGGGTTCCCGCCCCTGGTGGCTGAAGCGCCTGTAATACAAGACTTTTTTCACATCGCGGCATCCTCCGTGGCGATTCTTGTAGGACAAATCCCTACAAACCCCCGGCTTCGGTACTCACGTCTCTTTCAGACGACGCCTGATCAAGTACGCCTGAAGCAGAGGCCACAATCCGTCTCAACCTGATGCCGAAAACGGCTGCGGGAACAACCTCAAGTATCAACTAGGGAGAGACAAGGTGGACACCGAAAAGCTGATGAACGAAATCCGCGAAGCCAATCTGGGCTATATGCTGCTTGCCCAGCAGATGATCAAGGCCGACAAGGCGGCAGCGATGTTCCGCCTCGGCGTGAGCCAGGATGTCGCCGACGTGCTGGAATCGCTGACCACGGGCCAGATCCTGAAGATGGCAACCTCCAACATGCTGCTGTGCCGTTTCCGCCTCGACGACCGCATGATCATGAGCATGGTCACCGAATACGGCAACAACAAGCTGATGGCCTCTTCCCATGCCGCCGTGATGCTGGCCGGCCAGCCGGCCGCCGGCCTCGCCTGAGTGGCACGAACCCAAACCACCTTACCCTGAGACTGGATCAAGCCATGCTCTGCAAAAGTGTCGTCAGTGATGCCCGCCAAGTCCAGCTTGCTGCCGAGCTGGTGCGCCTCGGCGCCCGCCTGCAGGTGCTGGAAAGCGAAACCAGTCTCAGCCGCGAGCGCCTGCTCAAACTCTACAAGGAGGTCAAGGGCGAGTCGCCGCCGAAAGGCATGCTGCCGTTCTCGACCGATTGGTTCATGAGCTGGATGCCGAACATCCATTCCTCGCTCTATCTCGACATCTACCGCTATCTCGTCGAACACACGCCTGCGCGGGGCATTGATGCCATGATGACCGCCTACCGCCTTTACCTTGAGCACCTGCAGATCAACCGGCTCGACGCCACGCTGTCCTTCACACGGGCATGGAGCCTGGTGCGCTTTTACGAGGCGAAGATGCTGGACACGGCTCAATGCCGCCAATGCAGCGGCCGTTATGTGGTGCATGCCATGGACCTGCACGAACACTTTGTCTGCGGCCTCTGCCATGTGCCTTCGCGCGCCGGCAAGACGCGCAAGACTGTATCCGAGCCGCTGAAATCCGTCATGGCGGCGAGGCCGCAGCCAGCCGCCGCGCCCCGGCGCAGTGCCGTCGCTGCCTGACTGGCCGCTCCCCTGCAGTGGTGCCGGCAGGCCTAAAGAAACCGCTATTCCTGACGTAATTCCATCCATCGGGCGGGTCGCCAGCGGCGTCCGCAGGATGGGCTACGGCCCTGGCGCGGACATGTTTGTCCGCAGCGGAGCAGGGCGAACAGGAAAAGGAAGCGCGCGGCCGTGCTGGTCATACTCGGTTACCTCATCGTCACCGGCTCCGTACTGGGCGGTTTTGCGCTCGCCGGCGGCCACCTTGCCGCTTTGTTCCAGCCGCTGGAGCTGCTGATGATCGGCGGGGCGGCGGTGGGTGCCTTTGTTGTCGGCAACAACGGCAAGGCGATCAAGGCGACGCTGCAGACCCTGCCCAAGACGCTGTCCGGCTCCAAGTACACCAAGGTGGTGTACATGGATCTGATGGCGCTGCTGTACGACATCCTTGCCAAGGTGCGCAAGGAAGGCCTGATGGCAATCGAGAACGATGTCGAGAATCCCAAGCAAAGCCCGCTGTTCTCGAAATACCCGCGCATCCTCAACGATCACCATGTCACCGAATTCATCACTGACTACCTGCGCCTGATGGTCGGCGGCAACCTCAATGCCTTCGAGATCGAAAACCTGATGGACAACGAGATCGAAACCCACCACCACGAGGGGGAAATCCCGATCCACGCGCTGTCCCGCCTCGGCGACGGCATGCCCGCCTTCGGCATCGTGGCCGCGGTGATGGGTGTGATCAAGACCATGGGCTCGGTCGGTGCGCCGCCCGCGGAGCTGGGCCTGATGATTGCACACGCCCTGGTCGGCACTTTCCTCGGCATTCTGCTCGCCTACGGCTTTGTCACGCCGCTGGCGACACTGCTCGAGCAGAAGCTCGGCGAATCAACGAAGATGTTCCAGTGCATAAAGGTCACCCTGCTGTCGAGCCTGAACGGTTATTCACCCGCGTTGGCGGTGGAGTTCGGGCGCAAGGTGCTGTATTCCACTGAGCGGCCGTCCTTCTCGGAACTCGAGAAGCACGTCAAGCGCAAGTAGGCCCCGGGACGGATACGGTCATGGCCGACGAATCACAGCGCCCGATCATCATCAAGCGCATCAAGAAGACCGCCGCGGGTCACCACGGCGGTGCCTGGAAGATCGCCTACGCCGACTTCGTCACCGCGATGATGGCGTTCTTTCTGCTGATGTGGCTGCTCGGCTCCACCGCCAAGGGCGACCTGAGGGGCATCGCGGATTTTTTCAACACGCCGCTGAAGGTGGCGCTTGCCGGCGGCAGCGGCTCCGGTGACAGCTCCCACGTCATCCAGGGCGGCGGCAAGGACCTGACGCGCAGCGAGGGACAGATCATGAACGGCGAGCTGCAGTCCGACCGGAGGATGATCAACATCAAGGCGGCGCAGGCGGAACTGGAGCGGCGCGAGGAAATCAAGATGACCGAGCTCAAGGTCCGGCTCGAACATCTGATCGAGTCCAACCCGGCGTTGCGCCAGTTCCGTGAACAGCTGCTGGTGGACATCAGCACCGAAGGGCTGCGCGTACAGATCGTCGATGCCCGCAACCGTCCGATGTTCGCCTCGGGCCGCGCCGAGCTGCAGCCCTACGCGCGCGACATCCTGCTTGAAATCGGCCGCGCCCTGAACGGCGTCGAGAACCGGATTTCCATCGCCGGTCATACCGATGCCACGCCATACGCCTCCGGCGAGCGCGGCTACAGCAACTGGGAGCTGTCCGCCGACCGCGCCAATGCCTCGCGCAGGGCGCTGGTCCAGGGCGGCATGGACGAGGGTCGCCTGGTGCGCGTGGTCGGCATGGCCTCGGCGGTACCCCTCGACCGCAAGGATACCTACAACCCGCTCAACCGCCGCATCAGCCTGATCGTGATGAACAGGCAGGCCGAAGAGGCGGTGAACCGCAGCGGCGGCGCCATCGAGGTCGCCCCGCCCAGCCATGTTGACCTGCCGCGTATCGTCAACGGCGCTTCCTGAAGCCGCAGCGCGCCCTTTGCCGCCGGCGCTGACGTCTCTGTTGCTGCACGCCGCCTGTGTGCCCGCCGGCTTCGTGCTCGCCGCGCAGTGGCCACTGCTGCCGTGGACAGTCGTGGCGGGGCTGTTTGCGGCGCTGGCGAGCCTCGCGCTGGCGCTGCCGGCGTGGTGGGTGGCCATCAACGCGATGTTCATACCCGCGCTGGCGCTGGCTTTGCTCGCCGAATTGCCCGCCAGCCTGTGGTTGTGCGCATTCGTGGCGCTGGCGCTGGTGTACTGGGGGGTGGCGCGCAGCCGCGTGCCGCTGTTCCTGTCCAGCGAGGCGGCGGTGCAGGCCCTGGCCGGCCTGCTCGGCGATACAGGGACGCTGCGTTTTGCCGACCTCGGCTGCGGCGACGGGCGTCTGCTGCACAGGCTGGGACGGCGACTGCCGCAGCTGCAGGTATTTGGCATCGAATACGCGCCACTGCCCTGGCTGCTGGCAAGCTGGCGCACGCGGGCTCTGGGCTCACGCTGCCGCGTCGCCTGGGGCAGCCTGTGGCGCCTCGATCTGGGACGCTACGACCTGGTGTACGCCTATCTTTCACCGGTGCCGATGGCGGCGTTGTGGGAGAAGGCCTGCCGCGAGATGGCGCCCGGCAGCCTGTTCATCAGCAACAGCTTTGCCGTGCCCGGCGTCACCGCCGAGCGCGAGATCGGGCTCGACGACGGGTGGGGCGGTGTGCTTTATCTCTATCGCGTGCGGGGCTGAACCATGGGCGCAGTCTTGCAGCCCGCCGAGGGCAGCGTTGACCATTGGGTGCAGTTGCTCGGGCGCAACGAGATGCCGGTGCTCCAGCGCACGGTCGCCGAGCTGGCGGCGCTGGCTGCCGACGAGGAGCAGGCCACGCCGCAGCGGGTTGCGGCGGTGGTGCTGCACGATCCGCTGATGACGTTCAAGGTGCTGCAGTACATCCAGCTCAACCGCCATGCCAGCCAGAGTACCGAGATCACCACCATCGCCCATGCCCTGATGATGCTCGGGCTGCAGCCGTTTTTCCGGCATTTCCGCAGCCAGCAGACCGTCGAGTCGCGGCTGGGCGCCTTTCCACCGGCACTCGCCGGGCTGCGCGCGGTGGCGAGCCGGGCGCGCCACGCCGCGCTCTATGCGCGGGACTGGGCGGTGCTGCGCCATGACATCGAGATTGATGAGGTGATGACCGCGGCGCTGCTGCATGACGTGGTGGAAATGATGCTGTGGTGTGCCGCGCCGGTGCAGGCGCTGCGGGTGGAACAGGCCCTGCGCGCCGACCGCAGGCTGCGCAGCGAGCATGCGCAGCGCGCGGTGCTCGGTGTCTCCCTGCTTGAGGTGAGCGGCGAGGCCTGCCGGCGCTGGCGCATGCCTTCGGTGCTGCAGTGCCTGATCGACGATCACCGCGTCAACCGGCCGCGCGAGGCCAACGTCGTGCACGCCGTGGCGGTTGCCCGCCACAGCGCCCGTGGCTGGCACGATCCGGCGCTGCCCGATGATTACGAAGAAGCGGGGCGCCTGCTCGGCATCAGCAGCGATGCCGTGCGCTCGCGGGTGATCCGGGTGGCGCTGACCGCGGCGCGGGAATGGCTCTGGTACGGCGTACGGCCAGCCGCAGCTTGGTTACCCCTGCTGGCCGGATCGCCGGCACCCGAGGACGAGGAGTTTGTTCTAGGCCCGAAATAGGGCCCTAAATCACGGTTTCTTTCCGGCTGCCGGGCCGGAGGCGCTGCGGATAATCCCTTCATCCGCGATATCGCCCTCCACCCGGAACATGGCTGAAGAATCCGATCTGGAAAAATCAGAAGCACCCTCACCGCGACGCCTCGAGCAGGCGCGCGAGGAGGGTCAGGTCGCGCGCTCCCAGGACCTCACGGCGTTCGCGGTGCTGCTCGCCGGGACCGCGGGCATCTGGTTCGCCGGCGGCAGCATGTTCGCCGGCGCCGGAGAGCTGATGGCGCGTTCGCTCAGTTTCGACGCCTCGGTGACCGACCCCCAGCGCATGATGGCGCTGCTGGCCCGCGACAGTTTCGACGCCTGGCTGATCGCAGGCCCCCTGTTGCTGGTACTGGGCGCCGTGGCCCTGCTGGCGCCGATGGGTTTGTCCGGCTGGCTGTTCACCACCCAGCCGCTGGAACCCAATTTCAGCCGCCTCAACCCGCTGGAGGGTTTCAAGCGCATGTGCTCGGCCCATGCGTTGGGTGAACTGGCCAAGGCCCTTGCCAAGGCGCTGCTGATCGGCAGCGCGGGCGCGCTGGTGATCTGGGTGCAGATCGAGGCCTATTCAGGTCTTTCCGGACAGCCGCTGAAGTCGGCGATGGCGGCGACCGCGGATCTCGTGCTGTGGAGTGTCGCGGTGGTGGTCGGCACCATGCTGCTGATTGTCGCCGGCGATGTGCCGCTGCAGCTGTGGCAGCATTTTTCACGCCTGCGCATGTCGCGCGAGGACCTGCGCAAGGAGATGCGCGAAACCGAAGGTGATCCGCAGCTCAAGGCCGCGGTGCGCGGCCAGCAGCGCCAGATGGCGCGCCGGCGCATGATGGCCGACGTACCCAGGGCCGATGTGGTGGTCACCAACCCGTCGCACTTCGCCGTCGCACTGTCTTATGCCGAGGGCGGCATGCAGGCGCCACGGGTGGTGGCAAAGGGCGCTGACCTGGTGGCCGCCCGCATCCGCGAAATCGCCGCTGCACACCGCGTGCCGGTGCTGGAGTCGCCGCCGCTGGCGCGGGCGCTGTACCGCCATGCCGAAATCGGCGAGGAAATCCCGGAAACGCTCTATACCGCGGTGGCCGAGGTGCTGGCCTATGTCTTCCAGTTGCGCCGCCATCGCAGCCACGGCGGCGCCGCGCCGCGACCGCTGGGACCGGTCGCGGTGCCGGCGGGCCTTGATCCCGCGGAGGGCGGGCGCTGATGCGTGCGATCGGACTGACGGCGGCGGGCACCGAGATCGCGCGCGGCCTGGCAGGGCCGCTGCTCATCGTGATGATCCTCGCGATGATGATCCTGCCGCTGCCGCCGTTCGCCCTGGACGTGCTGTTCACCTTCAACATCGCGTTTTCGATCATGGTGCTGCTCACCGGCCTGTACACGGTGAAACCACTCGATTTCGCGATTTTCCCGACCGTTCTGCTGGTGACCACGCTGCTGCGGCTGTCGCTGAACATTGCTTCGACACGGGTCGTGCTGCTGCACGGACACACCGGACCCGATGCTGCCGGCAAGGTCATCGAATCCTTCGGCCATTTCGTGGTCGGTGACAATTTCGCCGTCGGCGTTGTGGTGTTCGCGATCATGGTCATCATCAATTTCGTGGTCATCACCAAGGGCGCGGGCCGCATCGCCGAGGTCAGCGCGCGCTTCACCCTCGATGCGATGCCCGGCAAGCAGATGGCGATCGACGCCGATCTCAATGCCGGCCTCATCGGCGAAGAAGAGGCGCGGCGGCGAAGGTCGGAGATCGCGCAGGAGGCCGATTTCTACGGCTCGATGGACGGCGCCAGCAAGTTCGTCCGTGGTGATGCCATCGCCGGCATCATCATCGTGCTCATCAACATTATTGGCGGGCTCGCGATCGGTGTCCTGCAGCACGGCATGGAGTTTTCCGCCGCGGCCAAGACCTACACGCTGCTCAGCATCGGCGACGGCCTGGTCGCGCAGATTCCCGCGCTGGTGATCTCGACCGCGGCCGGCCTGGTGGTCACCCGAGTCGGTTCCGATCAAAACATGAGCCAGCAGATGGCTTCCCAGCTCTTCGCACGGCCCCAGGCGATGGCGATCACCGCCGGCATCATCGGCCTGCTCGGCCTGGTGCCGGGCATGCCGCACTTCGCCTTCCTGCTGCTGGCCGCGGCTCTGGGTTACGCCGCGCACCGGATGTCGAAGAGCGGCGCCCCGGCGCCCGCAGGCGAGCGCATCCAGGCTGCCGCGACCTCAGCCACCGAGGCCGTCGAGGTGGGCTGGAACGACGTGCAGCCGGTGGATGTTCTCGGTCTCGAGGTCGGCTATCGCCTGGTGCCGCTGGTTGACCGGGCCCAGGATGGCGAGCTGCTGAAGCGGATCAAGGCGATCCGCCGGAAATTCGCACAGGAGATCGGTTTTCTGCCACCGTCGATTCACATCCGCGACAATCTTGAGCTGCGTCCCGGCGGTTACCGCGTGCTGTTGAAGGGTGTCGAGATCGCCTACCACGATGCCCATCCCGGCATGTTCCTCGCGATCAACCCGGGGCGGGTCACGCAGACGGTGTCCGGCATCACCACCACCGACCCCGCTTTCGGGCTGCCCGCGGTGTGGATCGACGCCCAGTCGCGCGACGCGGCGCAGGCGGCCGGCTACACCGTGGTCGATGCCAGCACGGTGATCGCGACCCACATCTCGCAGTTGCTGCATGCCCATGCCTCGGAATTGCTCGGGCGCGGCGAGCTGCAGCACCTGCTCGACCACGTGTCGAAGGATTCGCCCAAACTGGTCGATGACCTGGTGCCGAAGCTGTTGCCGATGTCGGTGGTGCAGCGCGTGCTGCAGAACCTGCTCGACGAGCAGGTGCACATCCGCGACATGCGCAGCATCCTCGAAGTGCTGGCGGCGCAGGGCGGGCGCACGCAGGACGCGGCCGAACTCACCGCCGAGGTGCGCATCGTGCTCGGCCGCGCCATCGCGCAGCAGAATTTTCCGGGCAATGCCGAGATGCAGGTGATCGCGCTCGACCCCGGAGTGGAGCGGATGCTGATGCAGGCAGCGGCGACCGACACCGCGGTGATCGAGCCGACGCTGGCCGACAACCTCCAGCGCGGCGTGCAGGTCGCCGCGCGACAGCAGGAGCAGATGGGGCTGCCCGCGGTGCTGCTGGTGCCGCAGCCGCTGCGGGTACTGCTGTCGCGTTTCCTGCGCCGCTCGATTCCGCAATTGAAGGTGCTTTCGCACAGCGAAGTACCTGACAGCCGCACGATCAAGGTCGCCGCCATCGCAGGGAGCCCGTAATGAACGCCAGACGCTTCAGTGGACGCACCTCGCGCGAGGTGCTGCAGAAAGTCAAAAACGCCTTCGGGCCCGACGCGATGATTGTCGCCAACAATGCCGTCGCCGACGGCGTGGAGGTGCTGGCCCTGCCGGCCCAGGCCCTGGACGCCGCGATTTCAGCGGCATCTGCAGCGGCGCCGGTCATGCCTGCCCTGCCGGCGGCGTCCGCGCTGCCACGGCTTGCGCCCGCCGTGGCGGCGCCGCCATCCGCCGGTGGCGACCTGCAGGGCCGGGAGATACTCGAAGAAATCCAGCGCATGCGCGGCCTGTTGCAGGCGGAACTGGCAGCGCTGTCGGTGAACGACCTGCGCCGCCGCAATCCCGTGGCCACGGCACTGCTCGGCGATCTGATGGCCGCCGGCTTCAGTCCCTCGACCGCGCGTGCGCTGACACTGAAGCTGCCCTCGGGTGAGAGCGAAGAGGTGGCGCGCCGGAGGGTGATCGCAGCGGTCGAGCAGAAGCTGCCGATCGCACCCGCGGACGAAATGATTGAGCGCGGCGGCGTGTATGCGCTGGTCGGTCCCACCGGTGTCGGCAAGACGACCACCGTGGCCAAGCTTGCGGCCCGCGCCGTGGTGCGCCATGGCGCAGCCTCGGTGGCCCTGCTCACCACTGACAGTTTCCGCATCGCGGGTCAGGACCAGCTGCGCATCTATGCCGGAATACTTGGCGTGCCGGTGCATACCGTGAAGGATGGCGCCGCGCTGGCGAGGGCGCTGGCCGAATTCGGCGAACGCAGGCTGGTCCTGATCGATACCATGGGCCTGAGCCAGCGCGACCGCCAGGTTGCGGACCAGACCGCGCTGCTCGCGGCGGGCCCGCAGGTGCAGCGCCTGCTGCTGCTCAACGCCACCGCCAGTGGCGCCACGCTCGACGAAGTGATCAGTGCCTATGTGTCCCCCGGGCATCCGGGCTGCATCATCACCAAGGTTGACGAGGCGGCCAGCGTGGCGCCGGCGCTCGACGCCTGCCTGCGTCATGACCTGATGCTGCACTATGTGACCAACGGCCAGCGTGTGCCCGAGGATGTGCACCTGCCCAACCGTTCTTATCTGTTGCACCGGGCATTGCGTTCTCCGGCAGATCCCGGACTGCGTCCCCATGCCGAGGATCTGCCGCTGCTGGTGGCCGCGCGCCAGCCCGCCCTGGGGGAGCGCCATGCTTGACGGGCGCGACCAGGCGGAGGGGCTGCGCAGGATGCTCGCGACCGGGCACACCCGCACCATCGCCATATTTGGCGCCCGTTCCGGCTGCGGTGCCACCAGCATTGCGGTCAGCCTTGGCGCGGCGCTTGCCGCTGCGGGGCGCAGCGTGCTGCTGGTGGACGAGCACTTCGGACCCGGCAACGCGACCACCCTGCTCGGCGTGAGCACACGGGTCGATCTGCGCCATGCCCTGAGCGGTGACAACAGCCTTGCTGCGGTGGTTCAGAGACGGCCCTCGGGGCTGATGCTGCTGCCGGCTGCCAATGGCGCCCGGCTGCTCGGGCGCATGACGCCGCTGGCGCGCGGTCAGGCCATCGCCGGCCTCGGCATCCGCGATGGCTGGTGCGACATCGTTTTGATTGATGCGCAGGAGCCGGCGCCGGGCCAGCAGGTCCTGTTCGGCGCGGCCGCACAGGAGGCGCTGATCGTGCTGCAGCCCGATCCGGTCTCGATCACGCAGGCTTATGCAGTGATGAAGCGACTGCGCCGTGAACACGGCATCGACCGCTTCCGCACTCTGATGAACCGTGCTTCCGACAGCGGCATCGCCGATCGTGCCGCGGCCAACCTGACCCATGCCGCACGCGGATTTCTCGACGCCTCGCTCGACTATGCGGGCTTGATCCCGCGGGACGCCGCCTTTGCTCCAGCTGCGGCGCGGCGGGTGCCGCTGGTTGAGAGTGATCCGGCGTCACCCGCCGCGGTGGCACTGCAGGTGCTGGCCCGCGCGGTGTTGTCCTGGCCGGCGGCGCGACGCGGCGCCGACGGCCCCGTCAATCTGTTCCGGAAATTCACCCACCACGGCACGGGACGCCGCGCCGCCGCAGGAGCCTGACCATGTATGACGCCAGCAATGAAACCGAAGTCGAACACCACGTGCTCAAGTTTGCGCCGCTCGTCAAGCGCATCGCGCACCACATGATGGCTTCCTTGCCATCCTCCGTGGAAATCGACGACATCATCCAGTCCGGCATGATCGGGCTGCTCGATGCCGCCCGCCGCTATACCGAGACCGAGGGTGCGCAGTTCGAAACCTACGCGGTGCAGAGGATCCGCGGCGCGATGCTCGACAGCCTGCGCCAGGCCGACTGGCTGCCGCGCTCGCTGCGCCAGTCGCTGCGCCGCATCGAGCAGACGATTTCGCGGCTGGAGCAGGCGCACTGCCGCCCGCCCACCGAGAACGAACTGGCCGCGGCCCTGAACATGACGCTGGCCGACTATCAGCACCTGCTGCAGGAAGCGCGCGGTTATCAGCTTGTGTCGTACGAGGATTTCAAGGGTGGTGAGGAGGAATCCTTCATTGACCGCTACTGCAGCGACGGCCGGCCCGACCCGCTGGCCTTTCTCGCCGACCGTGCGATGCGCGAGGAGCTGGCCGATGCGATTGACGCGCTGCCCGAGCGTGAGAAACGCGTGATGGGCCTCTACTACGAGCAGGAGCTCAACCTGCGGGAAATCGGTGAGATTCTCGGTGTCAGCGAATCGCGGATCTGCCAGCTGCACACCCAGGCGATCGCACGACTGCGCACCCGGCTGCGCCTTGCCGCCTGAGGACGGCATCAGGCGCTCGCGGCGCTCCCTGCGTTGTATGAGGTCTTGAAGGAAAGGCGGACCGCGGCGGCCCGCAGGCATCAGGCCGCGCCAAGCTCGCGCGAATCCCAGCTGCCTACACTGCGGCCGTGGCGGCCGTAGAGGTTGCGCCCGGGCGGTGATATTGCGACGAGCGCATTCTGGTTGGCGAGCAGCCGTTCCGAGATCAGTGCGCCGTTGATGGCGTTTTGACGCCAGGCTTCGCGCGTGGCGGCGCGCAGCGCCTGCCACAGACTCCATGCATTTTCGTCGGCGCCGAGGCGATGTTCGAGCGCAGCGGCTTCGCCGGTCATGCCCTGTGCCTGCAGCAGGGCCGTGCGGCGTTCGCAGAGCCCGGCCAGACGCGCGAGCAGCCCGGCTTTTGCCGGCAGGCCCGCGGCCACGCGGTCGGCATCGCCGGCAACCAGGGCGCTCTGTTCCTCGCGCAGCAGCCCGACCAGCTCCTCTGTGGCCTGGTGCTCGAGCGCGAGGGTATCGAGCAGGCCGTGCTGTGCGTTTGCGCCGCTCATGATGACTGCAGAGCCCGCCGCAGGCGTTTCACGTCCCGCTTTCAAGCCTGTCCTCAGGCCTTGTGCGAGCTGATCAGCTCGCGCACGGTGTCGAGCAGGCGATCGGCCACCACATCGGCGTTGACCTTGAAGCGGCCTTCGGTGATGGCCTGCTTGATTTCGGCCACACGCGCGGCATCAACCACCCGGGATTCTCCGAGCCGGTTTTCGATCTCCCGCATCCGCGCCGAGAGCGTGCTCAACTGCACGCTGGAGCTGCCGCTTGCGTTGCCGCTGCCGCTGTTGCGGGGCTGCGCGCCCTTGTCGTCGCCGGCGAGGCCGGACAACACCGGACCCAAGCCATTAACCGTGATTTTCATGATCGGATTCCTGTCAGGGATGAACTGCGATTCCATTAACGGCAGCACACGGCAGGACTTGAGGCCCTTCGCGAACGACCGTCACGGTTCCATTAACGGCAGCTGGATCTGATACCTTTAATAAATCGTATCTAATTGATTTAATTCAGTTATTTATTTCGACCACGGCGTCATGGCGGGCGATGCCATGAACCGTCTGGCCGGAAGGGCCGCGCACCTGGACGACTTGCCCGAGCTGGGCCTGGGCCAGGGCCCGACCTTCGGCGGAAACTTCGAAGCCGCGTCCGCGCGCCACCAGCTTTACGCTCTGGCCCTGCTGGATCACCATCGGCGACCGCAGCAGGTCGGCACGCAGCGGCTGGCCCGCTACCACGGGCGCCGCGGTGCTGCGGCCGAGCACCTGTGACAGGTCCTGGGCAACACCGGCAGGCAGCAATGCGAGATCGCCGCTGGCCGTGGTGACATCGGATGCGGTGAGCGCGTGTCCCGGCGGCAGCGGCCGCGAGGCCATCAGGTAGCTGCCCTGCACCTGCACCGTAACCGGCACATAGATCGTCCAGTTCGAGGGTGCGTTGCAGCGCACGCCGACATGGCCCTTGCCCCAGAGCCGGGCGCCCGGCGGCAGAAACACTTCATGCGCCGCGCAGGCGGGCAGCTGCGAGCGGTTGTCGATGGCGCCGATGCTGTGGCTTACGGTGCCCGGAAGACCGGCGGTCTGGGCGCGCAGGAACTGGTCGATGGCGATGGTCATCGCCGTTCCGCCCGGTGCGGCCGAGACCGGCCGGCTGTGGCCGACGCCGGCGACTACCGCGAGGGTGGCGGCAAGCATCATCAACAATTGCTGGCGATTCATCATGGGGTGACTCCTGAACGGCCGGGGTTTTCCGGCGATGGCAAATTCTGCCGCCGCGACCGGTATGGGCAGTGCCGGAATTGAAGTGCTTTTCACCGCTTTATCCACCGCTGCGGCAGCGCTGACGCTGCCTAAGATGCGATCACTCTCAAAGCCATGGCCAGCGCCACGGAGGTCGCATGAACAAGGATCACAAGGAGAATCACAAGGCACGCCACGCGGATGAATCCGCAAGGGAGCGCGTGCAATGAATTCGCCGCTGGATGCTGCGCTGGCGTTCCATCAGCGTGCACTCGACGTGCGCGCGCAACGCCAGCAACTGATTGCCTCGAACATCGCCAATGCCGACACCCCGAACTACAAGGCGCGCGATCTCGACTTCCGCTCCACCCTTGAGGCGGCGCTGAAGCCCGGTGCCGGTGCATCTGCGGGTGCGCTGGCGCGCACCGCAGCCGGACATCTCGGCGGCAGCGGCGGCGCGGGAGGCGCCCCGCTGCTCTACCGCCAGACCGTGCAGGCCAGCGTTGATGGCAACAGCGTCGACATTGACGTCGAGCGCGCCCAGTTCGCCGACAACGCGCTGCGCTACGAAGCCAACCTGATGTTCATCAGCGGCCAGATCCGTGGCCTGCTTTCAGCCATCCAGGGTTAAGTCACAAGGAGGTCAGACCATGTCCCTGTTCCGCGTATTCGATGTTGCCGGCAGCGCGCTTACCGCGCAGTCGCACCGCCTTAACACCACTGCGTCCAACCTCGCCAATGCCGACTCCGTGGCCACCCCGGGCGGCGGAGCCTATCGCGCCAGGCATGTGATGTTTACGACGGCAGCAGCCGGAACTGAAGGTGCTGTCGGCGTGCGCGTGGCCGGCGTGGTGGAAGACCAGTCACCGCTGCGGCGTGTCTACGACCCGAAGCATCCGGCGGCTGACGAAAGCGGCCATGTTTCGATGCCCAACGTCAACGTGGTCGAGGAGATGGTCAACATGATTTCAGCATCGCGTTCCTACCAGGGCAGCGCCGAAATGATGAACACGGCGAAAGCGCTGCTCACCAAAACCCTGAACATCGGCCAGTAACGCAGCCCCAGACCAGGAGATACCCGATGGCATTGCCCGTCATTCAAGCGATCAGCGCCGGTATCGGCGCGGTCAACGCCGTGAACACCGTGTCCTCTTGGGTCCGCGGCGGCAACGGCGCCACGCAGGTGGCCGCGGCACCGGCAGGCGCCGCCGCTTCCGCCGGTAACCAGGCCACCGCCGCCGATCAGGGCGACCGCTTTCTCAAACTGCTGGTGGCGCAGATGCGCAACCAGGATCCACTCAACCCGCTCGACAACGCCCAGGTGACCACGCAGATGGCGCAGATCAGCACCGTCACCGGCATCGAGAAGCTTGATGGCAGCATCGGCGGCCTGCGCCAGTCGCTGCTCGCCGCGCAGTCGCTGCAGTCCGCCGGCGTCATCGGCCGCCAGGTGCTGGCAGCCGGTGCCACGCTCAGCCTGGGCGCGAGCGGCGGCAGCGCCGCGCTTGAGCTGCCCGCCGCCGCCGACCGGGTGCAGGTCAGCATCGCCACGCCGGCCGGCGCGGTGCTGCGGCGGCTCGAGCTGGGCGCGCTTCCGGGCGGCATTTCAACCTTCCAGTGGGACGGCATGACCGATGCCGGCGGCCGCGCACCGTCCGGCAGCTACGTGTTCCAGGTCACCGCCAGCGACGGCAATCGCGCGGTGGCGGCAATGCCGCTGTCGGCGGGCCGCGTCGGCGGCGTTTCCCTCAGCAACGGCGCGGTGCAACTCAACCTCGACGGCGGCGGCGACCTCAATGTCGCCGACGTACGGCGCATCCTCTAAATCTGACCAGGGCCGATACGGCAAAGGAGCAACCATGGGTTTTCAATCCGGACTGAGCGGCCTCAACGTCGCCGCGAAGAACCTCGACATCATCGGCAACAACGTCGCCAACGCCGGCACCGTCGGCTACAAGGGCTCGCGCGCGATTTTTGCCGACGTCTTCGCCAGCTCACTCAACGGCGGCGGCACCGGCCAGATCGGCATCGGCGCCAAGGTGGGCAAGGTGCAGCAGCAGTTCACCCAGGGCAACATTTCGGTCACCAACAACCCGCTCGACCTTGCGATCAGCGGCGGCGGTTTTTTCCGGCTGAGCAACAACGGCACCATCAGCTACAGCCGCAACGGCCAGTTCAACGTCGACAACAGCGGTTACATCGTCAACAGTGATGGCCTGCAGGTCACCGGCTATCCGGTGGACACCGCGGGCAACGTGATTCCGTCATCACCGCAGCCGCTGCGATTGTCATCGGCCGACATCGCGCCCAATGCAACCACCGAATTCGACGCGGCCGTCAACCTTGATTCGCGGGCAACGGGGATCGCGCTGCCGTTCGCGGCCAATGATCCTTCGACCTACACCAGCTCGACCTCGGGCACGGTATACGACTCGCTCGGCAATCCGCATGTAATGACCATGTATTTCGTGAAAACCCCGACCGCGGGCCAGTGGACCCTGCACGGCACGCTCGACGGCGGCCCGGTCGGTGACGTCAACCTGGGTGCTGGCGCCGGCAACCCGGTGACGCTCAACTTCAACAGCTCCGGCGCGCTGACCACGGCGATGCCGCTCAACGTCAACCTCGCGCTTGCCAACGGCGCGGTATCGCCACTGGCCTTTGAACTGAATTTTGCAGGCTCTTCGCAATTCGGCGCCGATTTCGGTGTCAGTGCGTTGTCCCAGGACGGTTATGCCGCCGGCCGCATGACCGGATTCAACATCGCTGCCGACGGTATCATCATCGGCCGTTATTCCAACGGCGAGGCACTGCAGCTGGGCCAGGTCGTGCTTGCCAATTTCGCCAATCCGGGCGGATTGCGCGCGCTGGGTGACAACCAGTGGGAGGAAACCTCCGATTCCGGCCTTGCGCTCGTCGGCCAGCCGCTGACCGGCAGCCTGGGCTTGCTGCAGTCGGCTGCGGTAGAGGACTCCAACGTCGACCTCACCCAGGAGCTGGTCAACATGATCACCGCGCAGCGCGTCTACCAGGCCAATGCGCAGACCATCAAGACCATAGACCAGGTGCTGCAGACCCTGGTCAACCTGCGCTAGGTCCGGAGGCTAGAACGTGGACCGCCTGATTTACGTGGCGATGAGCGGCGCGAAGCAGACCATGCTGCAGCAGGCCACTGTTGCCAACAACCTCGCCAACCTGACCACCACGGGATTCCGTGCCCAGCAGGTGGCGATGCGCACCGCGCCGGTGGTGGGCGAAGGCCTGCCCACGCGGGCCTTCGCCGTCGATTCCACGCCGGGCGCCGATTTCCGCCAGGGCGCTATCCAGCACACCGGACGCGACCTCGATGTCGCGATCGAGGGCCGTGGCTGGATCGCGGTCCAGTCCGCCGACGGCAGCGAGGCCTATACCCGTGCCGGCAGCCTCGAGGTCAATGGCAATGGCGTGCTGCAGACCCGCGGCGGGCTCAATGTCGCCGGAGAAGCGGGGCCGATCGCGGTGCCGCCTGATGTGCGCGTCAGCGTCGGTCGCGACGGCACGGTGTCCACGGTGCCGGAAGGCAACCGGCCCAACCAGGTCGCGGCCCTCGGCCGCATCAAGCTGGTCAACCCCGACGAATCCCGGCTCGTTCGCGGCGCCGACGGGCTGTTCCGGCTGCTCGACGGGGGCGTTGCGCCCGCCGATCCGCAGGTGCGCATGGTGGGTGCCGCGCTCGAAGGCAGCAATGTCAATGCGGTGGATGCGATGGTCGGCATGATCGCACTCGCCCGCCAGTTCGACCTGCAGATCAAGATGATGCAGAACGCCGAAAACAACGACCGCCAGGCCAGCCAGTTGCTGGCCTCCCGCTGAAACCCGAATAACCGAGGAGCCCAACCATGATCCGCTCGCTCTGGATTTCCAAGACCGGACTCGACGCCCAGCAGACGCAGATGGACGTCATTTCCAACAACCTCGCCAACGTCTCGACCAACGGCTTCAAGCGCGCCCGTGCCGTGTTCGAGGATTTGCTCTACCAGACCATCCGCCAGCCCGGCGCGCAGTCCTCGCAGCAGACACAGCTGCCGACGGGCCTGCAGATCGGCACCGGCGTGAAGCCGGTGGCCACCGCGCGCATCTTCACCCAAGGCAACCTGCAGCAGACTGGCAATCCGCTGGATGTGGCGATCCAGGGCAACGGTTTTTTCCAGGTGCTGATGCCCGACGGCACCACGGCTTACACCAGAGACGGCGCCTTCCAGGTCGACAGCCAGGGCCAGTTGGTGACCGCCAGCGGCTTCGCCGTGCAGCCAGCGATCACCATTCCCGCCAATGCGCAGTCGGTGACCATCGGCCGCGACGGCGTGGTCTCGGTGCTGCGCCAGGGCAGCGCCACGCCGAGCCAGGTCGGCGCGCTGCAACTGGTGGGCTTCACCAATCCGGCCGGGTTGCAGAGCTTCGGCGAGAACCTGTACCTCGAAACCGCCGCTTCCGGCACGCCAAGCGCGAACACGCCCGGCACCAATGGCCTCGGACTGCTCAACCAGGGGTACGCCGAGACATCGAACGTCAATGTCGTCGAGGAGCTGGTGTCCATGATCCAGACCCAGCGCGCCTACGAAATCAACTCCAAATCCATCCAGACCTCGGACCAGATGCTGCAGCGTCTGGCCCAGCTCTGATTGCGGGAGCCCGTCGATGAACCGAACCCTGCTTGCCGCCGTGCTGCTGCCGCTGTGCGCGGCCTGCGTGCACACGGTGCCTCCCACGGCCGTGCAGCAGCCGCTCAGCGCGAGGCCCGTGCAGCCGGTTGCCCTGCCGGCCGCGAATGGCGCAATCTTCCAGGCCGGCGTCAACGATCGCGCACTGTTCGAGGACCGCCGTGCCCGCCGCATCGGCGACACCCTGACCATCGCCATCAGCGAACGCACTGCGGCCAGCCGCAAATCCAACACCAATTCTGCGCGCGCCAGCAACAATCAGTTCGGCGTGACCTCGCTGGCCGGCCTGCCCGGCAAGAGTTTCCTCAACTCCAACCTCAACGCGACCTCGGATTTTTCCTTCGATGGCAGCGGCGAGAGCGCGAGCAACAACGATTTCAACGGCGTCATCACGGTGACCGTGATCGAGGTGCTGGCCAATGGCAACCTGCAGATCAGTGGCGAGAAGCAGCTCGGCATCAACCAGGGCGCCGAATTCATCCGCTTCTCCGGCATCGTCAACCCGCTGCACCTGACCAGCAGCAACACGGTGAGCTCGACCCTCGTCGCCGACGCCCGTATCGAATACCGGGCCAACGGTGCACTTGACAGCGCACAGGTGATGGGCTGGCTGTCGCGCTTTTTCCTCAATTTCCTGCCGTTCTGAACATGACTGCGATCCCGTTCCCAACGATCCGCCGCCGCGCCGCGGCGCTGCTCGCATTGCTCGGCCTGCTGCTCGTTGCCGCCGCGCCGGTGCAGGCGCAGCGCATCAAGGACCTCGCCGCGGTGCAGGGGGTGCGCAGCAACCAGCTGATCGGCTACGGGCTGGTGGTCGGCCTCGACGGCACCGGCGACCAGACCACGCAGACCCCGTTCACCGTACAGAGCCTCACCACCATGCTCTCCCAGCTCGGTGTCACGCTGCCGCCGGGAGCCAGCCTGCAGTTGAAGAACGTGGCTGCGGTAATGATCACCGCGATGCTGCCGCCGTTCGCGACACCCGGGCAGGCCATCGATGTCACGGTATCGTCCATCGGCAACGCGAAATCACTGCGTGGCGGTACGCTGCTGCTGACGCCGCTGCGCGGCGCCGACGGACAGGTGTATGCGATGGCCCAGGGCAACATCCTGGTCGGTGGTGTCGGCGCCTCGGCTGGCGGCACCAGCGTGCAGGTCAATCATCTCAGCGTAGGCCGCATTTCCGGCGGGGCAACGGTGGAACGCACGGTGGTAATGTCGCTGGGCGGTGAAGCGGAAATCCTGCTCGGCGTGCACGGCAGTGATTTCACCACCACCAGCCGCATCGTCGATGTCATCAATGGCAATATCGGCGCCGGCACTGCAACTGCCGTCGATGGCCGCACCATCCGCGTCGCAGCACCGGCGGGCACCGGCGAACGGGTGGCATTCCTGGCCCGCATCGAGGGTCTCGAAGTGCAGGCCGCCTCGGCGCGGGCGCGGGTCATCGTCAATGCGCGCACCGGCTCCGTGGTGATGAACCAGGCGGTGAGCGTGGATGTCTGTGCGGTGGCCCACGGCAACCTGTCGGTGGTGATCACCACCGAGCCGGTGATCAGCCAGCCGGGGCCGTTCTCGGGTGGACAGACGGTGCAGGCCGAACGCGCCCAGATCGAGATTCGCCAGGACAAGGGGCTGCTCACCATGGTGCGCGGCGCCAACCTGAGCGACGTGGTGAAGGCCTTGAACGCGATCGGTGCCACGCCACAGGACCTGCTGGCGATCCTGCAGGCGATGAAAGCCTCGGGCGCGCTGCGCGCCGAGCTCGAGATCATCTGATGTCCCCGGGGAGCCTGCGGCGATGAGCCTGCCTGCCCTGCCGCAATCGCTGGCGGTGGATACCCGCGGCCTTGACGATCTCAGGCTGCGCGCGCGCAATAATCCCGAAACCGCGCTGAAGGATGCCGCGAAACAGTTCGAAGTGCTGTTCATGAACATGCTGCTCAAGAGCATGCGCGACGCGGTGCCGCAGGAGGGCCTGTTCGACAGCGAGCAATCCCGTTTCTACACCGCGATGCTCGACCAGCAGCTTTCTGAAAAGCTGTCCACGCGCGGCATCGGTCTAGCCGAGATCATGGTGCGCCAGTTGCAGCGCCAGAGCACGGCAGCCGCCGGGGATGCCGGCAGTGTGAACGGGGTGGGTGATGCCGTCGGGGTTGAACCCGCAGCCGGAGCCGCCGCCCCCGCCGGGCTTCAGCGCGGCACTTCGCCGGTGGGTGATGCGCGGACCTTCGTCAACCGCATGTGGCCGGAGGCAGCCGAGGCCAGCCGCGCCACCGGCATCCCGGCCCATTTCATCCTCGGCCAGGCGGCGCTTGAATCGGGCTGGGGCGCGCGCGAAATCCGCGGCACCGACGGCAGCGCCAGCCATAACCTGTTCGGCATCAAGGCCAGCCGCGGCTGGCAAGGCCGCAGCGTCGAGGTGACCACCACCGAATACAGCGATGGCGTGCCGCGCAAGACCGTGGAGCGTTTCCGTGCCTACGACTCATATGCGGCAGCATTCGAGGATTACGCGCGACTGCTGAAAAACAATCCGCGCTACGCCGGGGTAGTCGAGGGCTCGCGCGACGCCGCATCCTTCGCGCGCGCATTGCAGCAGGCCGGTTATGCGACCGACCCCAACTATGCCGACAAGCTGACGCGGGTCATCAACAGCAATGTGCTGCGGCAGAGCCTGCTTGGCTGACGGCTGAGGAGAACACAACATGGCAACCGGTATTTTCGGCGTTGCGGTCAGCGGGCTCAACGCCGCCCAGGCCGGACTGGTGACGACCGGCCACAACATCGCCAATGCCAACACCGCCGGTTATCACCGGCAGTCGGTGGTGCAGTCGGCGGCGACCCCGCAGTTCACCGGCTCCGGTTTTTTCGGCCAGGGTGTCAATGTCGATACGGTGGTGCGTAACTACAGCGCATTTCTCGACGGCCAGGTGACGCGCGCCGAGGCACGTGCCTCGTTTTTCACCGCACAGTCGGCCCAGCTGGCGCAGCTCGACGGCCTGCTCGCCGATCCTGCCGCCGGACTGTCGCCGGCCCTGCAGGCTTTTTTTGCCGCGGTCAATGAGGTGGCCTCGAATCCGGCTTCCCTGCCTTCGCGCCAGTCCATGCTGTCGGCTGCGCAGACGCTGGCCACGCGCTTTGGTGAAATGGACAGCCGTTTCGGCGAGCTGGCGGACGGCATCAATTCGCAGCTTTCCGGCAGTGTCTTGGGCATCAACAGCCATGCGCGGGAAATCGCGCTGCTCAACGAGCGCATCGTGGTCGCCCAAAGCGCCACCGGCAAGCCGCCCAACGACCTGCTCGACCAACGCGACCGGCTGATCGGCGAACTCAACCGCATCGTGGGCGTCTCCACCGTGATCCAGGGCGACGGAGCGCTGAATGTCTTCATCGGCAGCGGGCAGAGCCTGGTGGTGGGCAACCAGTGGACACCACTGTCGCTGCAGGCGGCTGTTGATGACCCCGCGCGGCTCGAGCTGGCCTATCGCCAGGGTTCCTCCGCGGCGCCGATCGCCTCGCGCAGCCTGCAGTCGGGCAGCCTCGGCGGGATGCTGGCGTTCCGCGATGGCGCGCTGACCGAGGCCCGCGACGGGCTAGGCCGGATCGCGACGGTGCTCGCTTCGACCTTCAATGAACAGCACCGCCTCGGCCAGGACTTTGACGGCGCGGCGGGTGGCGTTTTTTTTGATCCACCGCAGGCCGCTGTCGCCGCCCGCGTTTCGAATACCGGCAACGCAGTGCTGGCCGCCGCCCTTGCCGATGTCCCGGCGCTGGAAGTGTCGCCCTATCGCGTCACCTACAGCGCTGGCAATTACCTGGTGACCCGGCTGTCCGACAACAGCACCACGTCCTGGGCATCGTTGCCGCAGACCATCGGCGGCGTGACGCTCAGTCTTTCCTCGGGCACGCCCGCCGACGGCGACAGTTTCGTCGTCGATCCGGTGCGTTACGGCGCGCGCAATTTCGGCGTGGCGATCAACGATGTCGCGAAAATTGCCGCTGCGGCCCCGATCCGCACCACCGTCGTCGCGGGAAATACCGGCACTGCCACGGTCAGCGCGGGCAGCGTCAACCCGCCGGCACCGCTGAATTCCAATTTGCAGCAGCCGGTCACGATCAGCTTTACCGGTCCGGGCACTTTTAATGTCAGCGGCACCGGCACCGGCAACCCCACGGGCCTGACCTACACCCCCGGCGCCGATATCAGCTACAACGGCTGGACCATCCGCATCAGCGGCACGCCTGCGCCCGGTGACAGTTTCACGGTCGAGGCCAACAGCGGTGGCCGCGGCGACAACCGCAACGCGCTGCAACTGGCCGCTCTGCAGGGCGCGCAGAACCTCGTTGGCGGGCGTGCCGGTTACCAGAGTGCCTACAGTCAGATGGCCGGTAGCGCCGGTGCGCGTACCCGTGAGGCGCAGATTTCGGCCGAAGCCCAGGACCATGTGACCGCGCAGGCACGCCAGACCCAGCAATCGCTGTCCGGCGTCAACCTCGACGAGGAGGCAGCCAACCTGATCCGCTACCAGCAGGCCTACCAGGCCTCGAGCAAGGTGGTCGAAGTGGCCTCGCGGCTGTTTGAAACCCTGCTCGGGATTTCCGGGAGATAGCCGTCATGCGCGTAAGCACCAGCAGTCTTTACGAGGCCGGCGTCGGCGGCATGCTGCGGCTGCAGGACCAGCAGCTGCGCCTGCAGCAGCAGGTGTCCACCGGGCGTCGCATCAATTCACCGGCAGACGATCCCATCGCCGCGGCGGCGGCGCTGGAAATCGGCCAGTCCCGATCCATGCAGGAGCAGTTCGGGCGCAACATCGAAAGCGCGCGCAGCGCGCTCCTGCAGGGAGAGCAGGCCCTGGGCGACGCTACACGCGTGCTGCAGGACATCAAGACCCTGGCGGTGAATGCGGGCAATGGCGCGCTTTCCAACACCGACCGCCTCGCGCTGGCCACCGAGCTGCAGGCGCGGCATGACGAACTGCTCGCCATCGCCAATCGCCGCGACGGCAACGGGCATTACCTCTTTGCCGGATTCAAGGCCGACACGCCGCCCTTCCAGCAGAATGCCACCGGCGCGGTGGGCTACCAGGGCGACGAAGGCCAGCGCCTGGTGCAGATCGGCGCCAACCGGCGCGTTGCGGTCAGCGATTCAGGCGCCGCTGTATTCATGACCGTGCGTGAGGGGGATGGCCGCATCGTCGCCGCCGCCGCACAGGCCAATGCCGGCAGCGCGATTGTCGGCACCACCGCTGCAGTCAACGAGGCTGCCTGGAATGATCCCGCCAATCCGCGGGACTTCTCGATCCGTTTCCATGTCGATGCCACGGTGACGCCGGCGCAGACCACGTATGACATCGTTGATGCGGTGAACAACGTGTCGCTGCTCACCGGCGCGGCGCCGGCGGCGGGGCCGCACCTGCGCAGCTACAGCGAGGGTGCGCCCGTCGTGCTGCGTACGCTGGCTCCGCCAGATACCAACCCCGCGCCCTTTGATTTCGGCGCGACCGTGAAGGTTAGCGGCGCGCCTGCCGACGGCGATCGCATCGGGGTCCGCGCCGCCTCCACTCGCGACATGTTCGGCATTGTGTCCGACCTGATCGCCAGCCTGCGCCAGGGGCAGTCCACCACGGCGGCATCGGCGGCGGCCTACCGCAACCGCCTCGACACCGCACTTGCCGGGATCGACAACGCACTCGATCACGTGCTGCTGGTCCGCGCCGGTGCCGGCACGCGGCTGGCCGAGCTCGATACCGCGCAGACTTCGGCGGAGGATGCCGTGCTCAACCACCAGCAGAACCTGTCGAAGCTGCAGGATCTCGACTATGCCGCGGCGCTGTCGGAGCTGACGCAGCGGCAGGCTCAGCTTGAAGCCGTGCAGAAATCCTTCCTGCAGATCACCCGTCTGCGCCTGTTCGATTTCATCTAGCGAGGACGCCGATGGTGAACCGCCGCAGCCTGTGCAACCGAGTGGCCGCCGTACTTGCGGCGCTGACCCTGGCGGCCTGCGTGCCGGTGAGCGAGGAGGCGACCCGCGCGCCACTGATTCCGGACAAGGTGCTGCGCCTTTCCCCTTCGCTGTCGGTACCCCTGGAGGCGGTTGCCGCCGGTGCCATCCTGTTCGTGGTGATCGACCCCCTGGCGCCAAACTGGGAGGTCGAAACACGGGCGCTGGGTGAAGGACGCTATGCCCTGGCGCTGACCATGAAGCGATTCGTATCAGGCGGTGACGGCGAGGCCTACCAGGTCATGCAGCGCGCGGCTGAACGCCTGCAGCGCGAGGCTGGCGCCGCCGCCTACGCGGTCGCTGCCTACAGCGAGGGCATTGATTCGGGCGTGCCCGTTGCGAGGCGGGTTGCCCGCGCGCTGATCGAACTGCGCTGATGCCGTATCAGCGGCTGAGGCTGAACAGCCTTTCCATGGCTTCGCGCAGCAGGCTTTCAATGGCGGGCGAAAGCCAGGGCAGGGTCAGCAGCAGTGCGGCGAAACCCACGGCGAGCGTGATCGGGAAACCGATTGCGAAGACGTTGAGCTGGGGCGAGGCGCGGGTCAGCGCGGCGAGCGCGAGGTTCACCGTCAGCAGCGCCGCGATCACCGGCATTGCCAGCAGCAAGGCTGCGGAAAAGATGCCCGCCCCCCAGCCGGCGATGTCAAGCCAGCGGCCCTGCCCGGGCAGCATCCCCACCGGCAGGTCACGGAAGCTTTCGGCGAGCGCGGACAGCATCAGCAGGTGGCCGTTGAGGGCAAGGAAAATCAGCGTTGCCAGCACACCCAGGAACTGGCCGATCACCGGCATCTGCCCGGCGTTCTGCGGATCGTAGAACATCGCGAAACCAAGACCCATCTGCAGACCGATCAGTTCGCCGGCCATTTCCACTGCGGTGAAGATCAGCCTGACCACGAAGCCCATGGTGAGCCCGATCAGCAGTTGCTGGGCAAAGATGCCGAGTCCGGCGAGTGAGTCCGGCGCGACCTGTGGTACCGGCGGCAGGGTCGGTGCGACGACGACGGTGATCAGCAGCGCGAGGCCGAGGCGCACGCGCAGCGGAAAGCGCGGATTGCCGAACAGCGGCGCCGCGATGAGCAGGCCGAGGACGCGTGCGAAGGGCCAAAGGAAGGCGGCAAGCCAGGCCGAAAGCTCGGCACTGCCGATGGTCAGCACGACATCCGCCTTCAGCCTATGGCGGAGGGGATGCTGGTGATGAGGCGGCGCATGTAATCGGTGAGCAGCGTCAGCATCCACGGCCCTGATACCACCAGCATGATGAACACTGCGGCCAGCTTCGGGATGAACGACAGCGTCATCTCGTTGATCTGGGTGGCGGCCTGGAACACGCTGATCACCAGGCCCACGGCCAGAGCGGCCAGCAGCAGCGGTGCCGAAACCAGCAGGGTCATCTCGATGGCGGAGCGCGCGAGCGCGACCACGGTTTCGGGAGTCATTTATTTTCCTTGTTTTTCAATGATTTGCGTCATGACGGATAGAAGCTCTGTGCGAGCGATCCGATCAGCAGGTTCCAGCCGTCGACGAGCACGAAAAGCATGATCTTGAATGGCAGCGCGATCAGCGCCGGCGACACCATCATCATGCCCATCGACATCAGCACGCTGGCGACGAGCATGTCGATGATGAGGAAGGGGATGAACACGATGAAGCCGATCTGGAAGGCGGTTTTCAGCTCGCTGGTGACATAGGCTGGCACCAGGATCTTCAGCGGCACCGCAGTGACATCGGCCGGCGCCGTTTCGCCGGACAGCCGCACGAACAGTTCAAGGTCGGTTTCGCGGGTCTGGCGCAGCATGAACTGGCGCAGGGGTTCGGCGGCCTTGGCCAGCGCCTGGTTGACGTCGAGTTTGTTCTCCACGTAGGGCTGGTAGGCCTCGGCATGGATGCGTTCGAGCACCGGCGACATCACGAACAGGGTCAGGAACAGCGCCAGTCCGACCAGCACCTGGTTCGGCGGTGCGGTCGGCGTGCCCAGCGCCTGGCGCAGCAGCGAGAGCACGATGATGATGCGGGTGAAGCCGGTCATCATCAGCAGCACCGCCGGCAGGAAGGTGAGCGAGGTCAGCAGCAGCAGGGTCTGGATCGACAGGGTCCAGGTCTGGCCGCCGCCGGGCGCGGGAGTGCTGGTCAGCGCCGGCAGCCCCGATTTTTGCGCGAGCACGGGTAATGCCAGCGTCAACAGCATTACGCCGGCAATGCGGCCGGCGAGCCTAGCGCGCATGCTTGCGCTCCAGCGCGCGCTGCAGCCAGTCTGCGAGCCGCGCGGCCTGTGCCGGCGCTCCGGCGGACTGCGGGGGCAGTTCGCCGCGCGCCATGCTGTGCAGCGCATTGACGCTGCCGGGCGCCACGCCGACCACCAGCCAGGTGCCACCGATCTCGACCACCACCACGCGTTCGCGCTGGCCGACTGCGGCCGCAGCGACCACGCGCAGCGCGCTGCCGCCGGCGAGGCCGTGGCCCGCCATCCGTTTCATCACCCAGCCCATGCCCAGCACCAGTGCGAGCACGATGCCGAGCCCGAGCAGCATCTGCAGCAGGCCTGCGAACGACAGGGACGACGCGGCATCCGCGGCGTGTGCCGGGACGGCGGCGGCAAGCGCAGCAGCGCCGAGGACGTGAATGTGCAGGGTCTTCATGGGGTCAGCGGCGCAATTTGCGGATGCGTTCACTGGGCGTGATGATGTCAGTGAGGCGAATGCCGAACTTGTCGTTCACCACCACCACCTCGCCCTGTGCAATAAGGCAGCCGTTGACCAGTACATCCATCGGCTCTCCCGCCATGCCGTCGAGTTCGACCACCGAACCCTGGGCGAGCTGCAGCAGGTTCTTGATCGGCACCTTGGTGCGTCCGAGTTCGACCGTGAGCTGGACCGGAATGTCGAGGATCAGGTCGATATCACCCGGCGCCTCGTTGCGCGCGCCGCTGCCCGAGAATTTTTCAAAGATGGCCGCCGGGGTGCCGCGCATCGGCGCCGGATCGGCGGCGCCGGGGTCGGCAAGATTCGCTTCTGCCGCCGGCGCCGCGGCTGTGTTCTGTTCACTCATCTGATGGGCTCCGCTTAATTGGCGCCGGGTGCGAGCAGCCGCTCCACCTTCAGCGCATATTGTCCGTTCAGGATTCCGCACTTGCATTCCATCACCGGCACCCGGTCCACCTCGGCCACCAGCGGTTGCGGAATTTCAAGGCTGATCACATCGCCGATCTGCATCGCCAGCAACTGCTGGATGGAAACCTCGCCACGTCCGAGGTTGACCACCATCTCGACGTCTGCGCTTTGCACACCGCTCGACATGCGGCGTATCCAGGCCTGGTCAGGTTCGGCGTCCTCTGCGCGCACCGCGCCGGAGAGACGGTCGCGTATCGGTTCGATCATCGAGTAGGGCAGGCAGATGTGCAGGTCGCCGCCGTCGGCGCCGAATTCGACCAAAAATGTAGTCACTGCGGCGAGGTCGGAGGGTGCGCCGGTGTTGACAAGCTGCATCGACAGTTCCGAACGCAAGTATTCCGGGGTCAGCGGATGCACCGGCGCCCACGCGCTTTCGAGGCTGGTGGTGACGATGCCGAGCAGGCGCTGGATGATGCGCTGCTCGGTGTGCGTGAAGTCGCGCCCGTCCACCGGCGTGTGCAGGCGGCCGCTGCCGCCGAACAGGCTGTCCACCACGGAGGACACCAGCGCCGGGTCGAACACCACCAGCGCCGTGCCGCGCAGGGGTTTCAGGCGGAGCAGGTTGATGCTCGCCGGCACCAGCAGGCTGCGGGTGAAATCGGCGTAATTCTGGATTTTGGCCGGGCCGACCGAGATTTCAGGTGCGCGGCGCACATAGTCAATGATGCCGGTGCGCAGCCGCCGCGAGAACGATTCGTTGATGCTTTCCAGCGTCGGCAACCGGCCCCGCTGGCCGCGATCATGCGACGACAGGTCGAAGCTGCGCACGCCTTCAACCTGTTGCGGTTCGGCGGCTGCGTCCGGTTCACCGGTGACGCCCTGGAGCAGGGCATCCACCTCGTCCTGTGAAAGGAAATCCGTGCTCATCTTGCCGCGACCGGGTTACTGGATCAGGAACGAGGTGAACAGCACACCCAGAATCACCGGCTGAACCGGCCGCGGCGTCTCGGCGGTTTCCGCTGGAGTGGTTTCCGCGGCCGCTTCAGGTGCGTCGGCGCGGGTATCACCTTCGGCCGCCGCGACGTTGACTGGCGGCGGGGCCGGTTTTTTCAGTGAGGCCGGATCGACGATTTTCGCCACTTCCTGCTGCAGTTCCTGGGCGAGCCTGCTCTTGCCTTCGGCCCGCAGCAGGTCGTTCGCGCTTTTCGCCGAAAGCACGAGCAGCAGGCGGTTGCGGATTTCCGGCATCTGGCCCTTGACCTTCTCGGCTATCGCGTCGCCGGCGACCTTGAGCGTGATGCCGACCTGCATGTAATGCTGGGGCGACCCTGCATCCGGACGCAGATTGACAGTGAATACTTCCAGCGGCACGAAGGCCGGCTGCACCACCGGGGCCGGCTTGGGGGCGCCGCTGTCGCGGCCCATCATCCACCACGCCACGCCGCCGCCGCTGCCACCGACCGCCAACGCACCCACCAGCAACAACAGCATTTTTTTCATGCCGCTCCCGGCTGCCGCCGGTGCCTGTTCCGCATCCGCCATGACACCTCCCGCTTGATCATGAATAAGATTGTCCGGTCGTCCCTGCAGCGGCCAACGCCGGAGTAAACGTCGTTAACCCCTTCATCTCCCGCCTTCGCCCGGCTCAGGCATAGGTATCAACCAGCAGTCGGCTGGTGGCGGCCCGCGCGGGTGCCGCCGGCAGCTGTTCCTCGGGGGCCGCGGAATGGATAAGTGGCGTGGTACCGCTCTGTTGCGCCCCGCGCTGCCCGGCGTGCCGCTGCTCGCCGCCTGAAACGGATGCCTCACCCAGTTGCAGGCCCGCCTGCTGCATCGAGTCGCGCAGCTGGGGCAAGGCCTGTTCAATCACTTCACGAACTTGCGGGTGGACCGCCACAAACGTCACGCTGGCTTCATTGCGGTCGAGCGAGATGCGTACGCTGATCGGTCCGAGCTCCTCCGGGCTGACGCGCAGCTCGGCGGTTTGCAGGCCTCGGCTGACGCTGAAGGCCACGCGTTCCGAGAACTCCGCCGCCCAGTCGCGATGGTGCAATGGCAGCGCCACATCGAGTTGCGGCGGGACTGGCGTGTGGGCGGCGGCGGTCGCGGCAGGCGTCCACGCCAAGCCCGGGGTCATTGGTGCTGAAGCCGACGCGGTGGTTCCGCCAATGGTGTTTGGGCCCGGGGATGCCGTGCCGGGCATAATTTCAAGCGGCAAAGCATCGTGCACGGCTTCGGCGCCGCTGGTTGCGGACGCCGGATCGGATTCGTCCGCCTGCGCTGCCATCGCGTCGAACTGTGCGGCCCGTGCGGACTTTGCCGCCCCGGGGCTTGCGGGACCTGCGCTTGTGCCCGATGGCAGGGCAACCGCAGCCAACGGGCCGCCGGACAATGGCGCATCGCCTTCCGGGCTTGCCGCGTTGGCGCTGATAACCGCCAGCGGCGGCGGCAGGTTGTTGCCAGGGCTGAAGGCGGGGGCTTCCTGAGCCGTGGTTTCGCGAGCCGGGGGCGGCGTGATTGCGGCGGCATCACCAGGCATGGCCGTGGCCGCATCACCTTGCTCCCGCCCGTTCGCAGACTCATGCGGGTCCGGCATTTCAGCCGCAAGGGCCTCGGCAAAACCCGCTGGCGAGGCATCGGAAGAGCTGCTGGCGCCGGCCGGGGGGGGCGCGGTGATTGGAGTGATTGCAGGAATATCCATGGCTTGCTCCTGACGGTGGCGGCGGTTCAGGCGCTGCGCGCCTTGCGGCTGCTGTGCTGGCTGCTGATTTCATCCAGCGCGCGCTGCTCAGCGCGACGTTCCTGGAGTTGAGTGGCGCTCTGATGGCGATCAGCCAGCGTGCCGAAGGCCTTGACCCGACGGCGGCGGTCGATGTGCTCGCGCCGGCCGGCGGCCACCTGCTCGCGCGCCTGTTCCACCGTCACCTGCTGTTGGCTGATCGCGGTGTCGAGCTTGTCCATGAACTCGTGAAAGTTGCCGAATGGCAGGTTGCGCGGGTTTTCACGCAATGCCTGGCGGAAACGCTCGAGATATTCCTCGCGGTAGCGTTGCAGCAGCTGCAGCTTGAGCTCGAGCTGGCCGGCCTGCGCCGTCAGCGTACCGAGGCGGAGCGCCGATTTTTCAGCTTCGCGTTCGGCCAGGTCGAGGATGGGTTGCAGGCGAAAGGGTTTGCTCATTCAGATCTCCGCAAAGGGATTGCTCAGGGGGCTCCGGTGACGCGCTCAAGCAACTGACCCAGTCCCGCGGTGCTTTGCGCGAAGGGTGATTGTTCGCTCATGCCCTGCTGCAGGAATCGCTCCATTTCCGGGTACAGGGCGATCGCCTGGTCGAGCACCGGATCACTGCCGGCGGCATAGGCGCCAACGCTGATCAGGTCGCGGCTGCGCTGGTAGCGCGAGTACAGCTGCTTGAAGCGCCGCACGCGCTCGAAATGCTTTTCGTCGATCAGCGAGGTCATGGCGCGGCTGACCGAGGTTTCAATGTCTATCGCCGGGTAATGGCCAGTGTCGGCGAGCTGGCGCGACAGCATGATGTGGCCGTCAAGAATCGCGCGCGCGCTGTCGCCCACCGGGTCCTGCGTGTCGTCGCCCTCGATCAGCACGGTGTAGAAGGCGGTGATCGAGCCGCCGCCCCTGCCGGCGTTACCGGCGCGTTCCACCAGTTGCGGCAGCTTGGCAAAGACCGAGGGCGGATAGCCCTTGGTCACCGGTGGCTCGCCGATCGCCAGCGCGATCTCGCGCTGCGCCATCGCGTAGCGGGTCAATGAATCCATGATCAGCAGCACGTGTTTGCCCTGGTCGCGGAAATGCTCCGCGATCGCCGTCGCGTAAGCGGCGCCCTGCAGCCGCATCAGCGGGCTGACGTCCGCCGGCGCTGCGACCACCACCGAGCGCGCAAGTCCCTGCTGGCCAAGAATGGTCTCGATGAATTCCTTGACCTCGCGGCCGCGCTCGCCGATCAGGCCGACCACGATCACGTCGGCGCTGGTGTAGCGCGCCATCATGCCCAGCAGCACGCTCTTGCCGACGCCGCTGCCGGCGAACAGCCCCATGCGCTGGCCGCGGCCGACAGTGAGCAGCGCGTTGATGGCGCGGATGCCGGTATCGAGCGGTTCGCTGATCGGGGCGCGGTCGAGGGGGTTGAGCGGGCGGTTGTGCAGGGAGACTGCGCGCTCGGTGCGCAGCGGACCGAGGCCGTCGAGCGGTTTGCCGGTGCTGTCGAGTACGCGGCCGAGCAGGCCGCTCCCCACCGGCACATGCTTGGCGTAATCGGCCGCTCGCCGCCGCGGTCGCGGCGGTTCGGCCAGCTGCGGTCGCTCCACCGCAGGTTCCAGCGCGACGATGCGCGCGCCCGGCGTCACGCCGTAGGTGTCCGAGGCCGGCATCAGGTACAGTCGGTCATCGGAAAAGCCGACCACTTCGGCATCCACGGCCTGTCCGCCCGGCAATTCCACGTTGCAGCAGCTGCCCACGGCCAGCCGTAGCCCCGCCGCTTCCATCACCATGCCGGTGACGCGGATCAGGCGGCCGCTGGCCCGGACCGCCGGTGTCACCTCGGCAACGTGGCGGCAGTCTCCGAGGAACTTGCGCAGTGTGGCCTGGCGGTTGCTCATGACGGGTTCGCCGGCGGGTCGAGCCACTCGCCATCGCGCCCGAAGGCGGCAAGCAGGCGCTGCCAGCGGCTTTCGATGCTGGCATCAAGCGATCCACCGGCGCTTTCCAGCCGGCAGCCGCCACGGACAAGCGAGGGATCCTCGCTGATGATCCAGCCACCGGAGGCGCATTGTTCGCCGAGATGCTCGCGCACGATCAGCGCGTCTGCGGGATGCAGGGCAATCTGTGCCGGCGCGTGGGCGCGGCCCGAGGCCTGCAGGCATTCGCGAACCACGGGCAGCACCAGCTCCGGGCGCAGGCGCAGGGCTTCGCCGGCGAGGCGCCGCGCCAGCGCGAGTGCGAGGTCCAGCAGTTCGTCGGCGAGATGGGCGTCAATGGTCGCGATTTCGTGGCTGGCCGCGGCCAGCAGCGCATTCAGTTGCGCGGCCTGGGCCGCCGCAGCGCGCTGCACATCGGCATGCGCCGCCGCGACGCCGACGCGGTAACCGGCCTCATAACCTTCGCGCTGGCTCCTTGCATCCGCCTGGGCTGTCTCGGCCTGCGGTTCCGCGGCAGCGCCCGCGTCAAAGGAGTTGAGCTCCCAGCGCTGGTAGGCCGACAGTTTTTCTCGCGGTATGACGGTGCTCGACATTGCGTTGCGCCTCCGGCGTCAGACAAAAGCTTCGCCGCCGCCGCTGGCCAGCATGATCTGGCCCTCGTCGGCGAGGCGTCGCACCACTTTCAGGATTTCCTTCTGCTGCGCCTCGACTTCCGACACCCGCACCGCGCCCTTGGCCTCGAGGTCTTCCTTCAGCATTTCGGCGGCGCGCTGCGACATGTTGCGGAAGATCTTGTCGCGCAGTTCCTGCGAAGACCCTTTGAGTGCCAGGATCAGCGACTCCGACTGCACTTCCCGCAGCAGGGTCTGAATCGCGCGGTCTTCCAGCGCGAGCACGTTCTCCCACACGAACATCTGGTCGACAATGCTCTGGGCCAGTTCCGCGTCGAACTCCTTCACCGAATCGACCACCGGGGTTTCCTGGGTGTTGGGCAGGAAGTTCAGGATTTCAGCGGCGGTGCGCGCGCCGCCCATCGGCTCTTTCTTGAAGTTGCCGCCGCCTGCGAGAAGGCGCGAAAGCACATCGTTGAGTTCGCGCAGCGCCGCAGGCTGAATGCTGTCGAGGGTGGCGATGCGCAGCATCACGTCGTTGCGCAGCCGCTCGTTGAATTTCTGCAGCACCTGGGCGGCATGATCGCGGTCGAGGTGCACGAGTATGGTCGCGATGATCTGCGGATGCTCCTCGCCCACCAGGTCGGCCACCGCACCGGCATCCATCCATTTCAGCCCGTCGATGCCGTGGTTGTCGCTGCTCTGCAGGATGCGGTCTATCAGGTTGGCCGCGCGGTCATCGCCCAGCGCCTTGCGCAGGACCGATCGCACATAGTCGTCCGCGGCGAGGCCGATGCCGCTCTGGCTGTTGGCGTTTTCGCAGAATTCCCCGAGGGTGGTGGCGATCTGCTCGCGCGACACCGATTTCAGGGACGCCATCGCCGCGCCGATGCGCTGCACTTCGCGGGGTCCGAGGTGCTTGAGCACTTCCGCCGCCTCGTCCTCGCCCAGCGACATCAGCAGAATGGCGCTTTTCTGGATGCCCTCGTCATCCATTGCCGTTGACCCATTCCTTGACCACGTTGGCGACCACTTTCGGATCCTGGCGCGCGATCATTTTCGCGTTCTGCAGGCTCTGGTCATAGCCGGCCGCACCCAGCCGCACCGGTGAACCGTCGGGGCCGAGCTCGGTGCCTGCGGCGAGCAACGGTGAAGGCGGTGGCTGCGACAGCGTGCGCAGTGCCGGGCGCAGGATGCCGAGCAGCAGGAACAGGGCCAGCCCGCCGATCAGCAGGTGCTTGCCCATGCTTTTGGCGGTCTCGATGTGATCGGGGTTTTTCCAGAGCGGCAGTTCCTCTATTTTTTCCGGTTCGGCCACCTTGAACGGGCTGTTGACCACCGACACCACGTCGCCGCGTTCCTTGCTGTAGCCAACCGCGCCCTGCACGAGTTCGGTGAGCTGGGCGATCTGCGCCTCTGGCAGCGGTTTGGTGCTGGGCTTGCCTTTGGCGTCGTTGACCGTCATGTGGTTCACCACCACGGCCACCGAGAGCCGCTTGACGCGGCCCATCGGCTGTTTGACATGGCGGATGCTCTTGTCGACTTCGTAATTGACCGTGGAGTCGCGGCGGGCGCCCGCGGCGGAGGCGGGGGCCGTGGCGGCGACCGCCGAGCCGGCCTGGCCAGGTGGCGCGACGATCGGCGCCGAGGCCTGGCCCGGTGCCTGGTTGCTGAGCGCGCCCGGCACGCCGCCGGCTGCGGCCGAACCGGGGCCACTGCTTTCGCTGGTCTGCTGGCTGCGGATCGCGGCGTCGGTGGGCCGCTGGTTCGGTTTGTAGATTTCCTCGGCCTGCTCGGTTTCGGTGAAATCGATTTCCGCCGACACTTGGGCCCTGACGTTGCCGGCACCGAGCACCGGCGCCAGGATGCTTTCGACGCGGCGCAGGAAAGTCTGTTCGATCTCCTGCTGGAACTTGAGCTGGCCGGGATCAAGGGAGCGTTTCCCGCCGCTGTCGGAGTCGCCGGAGAGCAGCGTCCCGTTCTGGTCGACGATCGAAACGTTCTTCGACGGCAGGCCGGGCACGCTGTGCGAGATCAAATGGGCGATTGCGGCCACCTGCATCGCATCAAGGTTGCGTCCGGGGTGCAGGTTCACCAGCACCGAGGCGCTGGTGCGGGGCTGCTCGCGCAGGAAAGCGCTCGGCCGCGACAGCGCGAGGTGGACACGAGCGCTGTGCACGCCGCCCAGGGACTGGATCGACCGCGCCAGTTCACCTTCCAGCGCACGCTGATAGTTGATCTGCTCGACAAACTGGCTGGCCCCGAGTTTCTGGTTTTCCATCAGTTCGAAGCCGGCACCGCCGCTGCGCGGAAGGCCCTGACTGGCCAGCCGCATCCGCGATTCATGCAGCTGCGCCGCCGGCACCATCAGCGTGCCGTCGATGAATTTGTACGGCACGTTCATCTGCTGCAGGGCTGCGATCACCGCACCCCCCTCGCGCTCCGCGAGGTTGGCCTGCAGCACGCGGTAATCCGGGGTGCTGCTCCACATCCAGGCGCCGGCGCCGAGGGCGATCGCGACCGCAATCACCACCATCAGGCTGATTTTCTGCTGCAGGGGAATCTGCGTCAGCGTCTGCAGGCGCGGCACCAGGCCGGTGGCCTGTGCGCCGGGTGCTGTCGATTGAGCGTCCACGTTGATGCGGCTCCGTCGGGTTCGGTGAAATCACCTGCCGGCTTTTGCGGGCGGTGGATTGACTTGCAGCGGATTATGGTCAGCCGCCGCCCCGTCCAAGCCGCAAATAAAGCGGGATTTCCCGCCGTAATTGCGCGGCCCGGGCATCGTCCCCGGTGCTACCGTTGCGGCGTTTTCTGGCGGGAAGCGCCCGCCGCAGGGAAGCAATCACAGGAGCGGTGACAGTGATGGAACAGGGTTTTCTGACGGAATCCGATGCCGCGGGGCAGATGCACCGTGGAGGGGGCGCCGGCGTGATGCGGGCCGAAAGCGCAATACCTGCGCAGCGCGAGTGCGCTGGCGGCGCCGCAGCCGGAGATCCGGTCGCGGTTGATCCTGCGATGCGCGCGGTGTTGACGCTGGCGCGCAAGGTGGCGCACAGCAACGCGACGGTGCTGATCAGCGGTGAAAGCGGCACTGGAAAGGAAGTGGTCGCGCGTTACGTGCACCGCTGCTCGGCGCGCGCAGGCGCTTCTTTTGTCGCAATCAATTGCGCGGCGATTCCCGAGCACCTGCTTGAGGCCACACTGTTCGGGCATGAAAAAGGGGCATTTACCGGCGCGTTGCGGGCCGCAGCGGGGAAGTTCGAGCAGGCGCAGGGGGGCACCCTGCTGCTCGACGAGATTTCCGAGATGCCGCTGTCGCTGCAGGCCAAGCTGCTGCGGGTGCTGCAGGAACGCGAGGTCGAGCGCATCGGCGGTCGCAGGCCGGTACCGCTGGATGTGCGGGTCATCGCCACCACCAACCGCCAGCTTGAGGAGGAAGTCGAACTGGGCCGGTTCCGCGAGGATCTGTATTACCGGTTGAATGTGTTTCCGCTGCATGTGCCGCCGTTGCGGGAGCGGCGGGCCGACATCGTACCGCTGGCCGAGACCTTGCTGGGGCGCATCGCCTGCGAGGAGGGCGGCCGCCATGTCGAGCTGCACCCCCGGGCCAAGGCGAGCCTGGAAGCCCAGGACTGGCCCGGTAATGTGCGCGAACTGGCCAACGCGGTGCAGCGCGCGCTGATCGTGGCGCCGGGCTCGCAGATCGACGACATTCACCTGCGCGCGCTGTCACCGGCTGAGCCTTCCCGCGTTGCCGCCGGGGTGCCCGCGCGCGAATGCAGCGCCAACACCGCCAGCATCAAGGCCGTCGAACGCGACCTGATTCTGCGCACACTGGCCGCGGTCAATGGTTCGCGCAAGCTGGCGGTGCAAAGGCTCGGCATCAGCGAGCGCACACTGCGCTACAAGCTCCAGCGCTATCGCCTCGCCGGAGTGATGTGACGCGATTACGGGAAAGGATGTTGCGATGAATACACGAAGCATCGATCAGTTGCTGGCGCAGATGCGCACCGCTGCCGCGATGGCGGGCAACCGTCCTGCCGCACCTTCCGCCACCGCAACCCGTGGTGAAGGGTTTGCCGACGCACTGAAAGGTGCGCTGGTGCGCACCAACGAAACCCAGCAGCAGGCTCGAGCCATGGCGCGCAGTTTCGAACTCGGCGCGCCGGACGTGCAACTGCACGATGTGATGATCTCGTTGCAGAAGGCCAATATTTCGTTCCAGCAGACCGTGCAGGTACGCAACCGCCTTGTCGCCGCCTACCAGGAAATCATGAACATGCAGGTCTAGTGCCTGAACAGAATCATCGCGCGGGCTCGTGGCGAATCAAGCGCGCACGCTAAAACGGCTGCCGTCAATCGACGCGGCGCACCCGGAGGGCTGCATTCCCGCAGCTCTGCACAGTCATTCCCCTTGGTTTGTTGTCACTAAAAATTCAATTAAAACAATTACTTGAAACAAATTCCTGGGGTGCGATACAAGCGGCCGGACTCATGTCAGAGAACCACTTCGGTCCTTTAAAAACCGTTGCTGCTGCATCACGTAGCGTTCGAGCACAATCCGCGCCCGATCCGGCAGCACCAGGAATTTCCAGCCGTAGCGGCGCAGGCGCCGGCCGTTGGCCAGCGTGATCTCGAAGGTGTTGCGCAACTCCACATCGACGCGCACCACGTCGCCCTCGGGCAGGGTGATCACTGCATGAAAGCGCGAAAGGGACTCGAGCGGAGGCAGTTCGGATTCCGCGCTGGCTGCGAAACCGCCGGCGCTGATGTCCGCGATATGCAGGTTGTGGGTGGTGCCGCCGTCATCATCGACCGGCGTGATGGTGCATTTGAACGGTGAGGAAATCGGCGTGGCAAGGCGGAAGTACTCGCGCCGCTGCAGCCTCAGCAGGCGTGCTGGCAACGACAGTTGGAGGGCTTCGCGCCCATCGTGGCTGGCGCGGCGCGGCGTGCCGGTCACAAACTGGATCTTGACCTTGTCGAGCGAGGTCACGCAGACCAGGCGGTCTGCGCGCAGCAGGCGTTCGTTGACCCGGGGATCGGGGCCGCAATCGAGGAGCAGCCGGTCCGTTGCCGCCTCGACCGCGAGGATGGCGGTGAGCAGGGATGCGTTGGCGGCATCAAAATAGGCCGATACCAGCGATTTTCCGGTCATCACGTCGCGCAGGATCGAGGCGATTTCCAGGCGCGAGTGGACATGGTAATCACTGTCGTCGTCGGCCCCGCTCAGTTCGAACCGGGGTTCGGGTTGGCGTTGCATGTTGCGTTGGCGTTGCTCGTGTCCGCTCAAGCCATGCTGCCCGCCGCATACGCGTCGCGCAGCAGCCTGTTGCGCTGGGTTCCGCCCAGCCACTGCTCGAGATCGGCGAGCCGCGGCTCGACCAGGCGGCGGATGACCGCGTCATCGGCGAGGATCTGCAGGATCAGCGCAGCCTTGCGCTCCAGCACTTCGGGCGGATGCTGCGGCCGTGCCGCTTCCTCGTCGGCGACCAGCTGCTCAAAAATGCCGCGGCAACCGGCCTCGATGCCGACCAGCTGCTCCCAGCATCCGGCCTGTGCGGCCGCACGCATTTCCGCGGTGAGCTGGGCCACGAGTTCGTAGCGTTCGATGATGCCGGGCCGTCCAGTGCCGCTCATGCCGCCCCCTGCATCCGCGCCGGCACGGTCTTGCCCATCTGCGCCCAGGCTTCGCGCAGTTCGCCGAGTAACTGATGCACCTCGGCGAGCGGAGCATCGCTGCCGCCGAGATTGGCTTTAAGCAACTGTGTGCGCATGTAGTCGTAGAGAGAGGCCAGGCGTTCGGCGAGTTCGCCGCCGGCGTCGCGGTCGAGGCTGGCCTTGAGGCCGTTCTCGATGATGGCGATGCTTTTGGATATCGAGGCGCCGCGTTCAGCGATACGGCCTTCGGCGAGGTGGCGGCGCGCATCGTTGATCGAGATCATCGCGCCGTCAAACAGCATCAGCACCAGCTGGTGCGGGTCCGCCGACTCGACTCCGGTTTCAACGCCGATGGTCTTGTATGCGCTCAGGGCGCGTTGGGTGCCGTACATTGAAGCCTCCGCGGGTTCGGTCAGGTGTTGGAATTACTGCTGCCGGGCATTCTTGCCAGTTGCTGGGTGAGGAAATTGCTGGTGCTTCTGAGCCTGCTGATCAGTGTGTCCAGCGCGCTGAACTGGGTGCGGATGCGCACCTCGGTATCGGCCAGACGGTTGTTCAGGCGCGTACGCTGCGCGGCAATCTCCTGGATCGACCGGCTCAGCCCGTCGGTGCGGCTGTCGAGCCCGCCGTTCTCCGCAAGCAGCCGCGAAGCAACGCGTTCCAGTGTTACGGCATAACCTTCCGACAGGTTTAGGGTTGCCGCAGGGACACCCTGTGGCGGTGCGCTGCTGCCGGTATGACGCACCACCAGTTCGTCGGCGGGCGCGCCGGCTGCTGCGCGCAGCATCTGCCCGTTGCCGGTTGCGGCGACGGTGGTGCCGTTGAGCACGAAGAATCCGGCGACATCACTGCCAGTGGCAGCGGTACCGGTGTTGTAGCCCAAAGCCGAAAGCGCGCTGCCGTCAAGCGCGGTCACCGCCGACGCCGAGCCATAGCGTTCGCTGGCGATGCGCAGCCGGCCGCCGTCAAGGCTGACAATTGCCCTGGCATTTGCGCCGGCAAGGGGTGCCGCCGCATTGAGGGCGCTTTGCAGCGTGGCTGCAAGCTGCGCCGGGGTGTAGCTGCCGTGGGGGATGCTGAGCGTGCCGCTGGCGGTGCCGTCGAGGCTGAGCGAAAGGGTGTTGTTGCTGCTGTCGATGATGGTGGTTGGCGCCGCTGCGTTGGCGGCCAGCGCGTTGGCACGTGTGGCCGGTGCGGTGATTTGCACCGCGTATGCGCCGGGCTGGCTGGCAGCCCCGGAACTGACGAACTGGACCGGATCTGCACTGCTGCGTCCGCGCAGGGCAAACAGCGATGCGATGTCATCCGGGCTTGAGGAAATCGCAGCATTGAGCCTGGCGGCATCGAGAGTGAGCCGGCCGTTGCGGTCGAATTCGACGCCGATCTGCGACAAGCGGCTCAGCTCACCGGAGACGCCGGCGAGCGCGCTGCCCGCCGCGGCGCGTAACTGGTTCTGCACGCTGATCGCGGTCGAATTGCCGACCAGCAGTCCGCCACGGCCTGTGGCGGCGTTGTAGGCGGTGAGCGTGGCCGCCGTTGAAGACAGGTCGTTGTAGGACTTGACGAAGCCCTGCACTGCAGTCTGCAGCTGCGCTGTGTCGCGGCTGACGCTGACCGTGGTGCTGCCGGTGGCGTTCAGTGTCAGTGTGATGCCGGGTATGGCGTCGGCAAGCTGGTTGGTGGCGCCGGAAATGGCGACGCCGTTGACGGTGATGCTGGCGTTGACCGCGGCCTGGGCTTCGGTGACGCCGTCGAGTGCGTCCTTGAGCACGCCCGCCGACAGCGTATGTGCCAGTGTGATGGTGTTTGCCGTGCCGCCGCGAGCGGCGGTGAGCAGCAGACGGAAGGGGGTGGCGCTGCCATCGTTGACGATGGTGGCTTCGACATCGTCCTGAGCGGCATTGATCGCATCACGCAGGCCGGAGAGCGTGTTGTTGGTGGCGTCCACAGTGATGCTATGCAGGGCTCCGCTGCCGATCTGCAGCGTGAGGCTGCCGCTGGAGCCCGCTGCCGTGGAACTGGCCAGTCCCTGCGCCTGCAGCACCTGCGGTACCGCCAGGGCGCCGACATTGACCGAATAATTGCCGGCGGCGGCAGTCCTTGCCGCCGTGGCGGCAAGGACTGCCGGATTGCCGGTCTGCACCCGGAATGATTCGAAGCGGCCGGTATCGCGCAGGCTGCCCATGGCACCTTGGAACGCGGCGACCGCACCTTTGAGGCTGCCGAATGCCGTGAGCTGGGCCTGGAACGCAGCCTCGCGGCTGTCGAGCTGGGCCAGCGGACGGCGTTCGAGGGCCATCAGTTGGGTAACGATGGAATTGACGTCCAGATTGGAGCCAATTCCCGGAGATGAAAGTGCCATGGCTGCGCTGCGACCGTTTTCAGGTGGCTTCCTGTAGTTAACGGCAGCCTTTACAGCAAGCTTTATGCCTGTTCGCGCACCAGCAGGCTTTGCAGCCGGTCGATGGCCTTGGTGATTGCCAGCGCCTCCTCACTGGGCAGTTGCCGGATCACCTGGCGGGTTTTCGCATCGATGACCTGCACCACGGTGCGGCCCGAATGGGGGTCGGTCAGGAACTGCAGGTTGCTGGATACCGCATCAAGCGCGTTGCGCGCCGCGCGGCTGGCCTGGAGCAGCAAAGCCGCGGTGTCATTCGCGACGCCTCCCGGCCTCGCGCTGGCGGGTTCGGCGACACTGCCGGCCTGATTCCAGAACGGGCCATTACGATTCGTTTCCACTCGCATGACGGCCTCCTGTCAAAACGGACACCCGGCCGGCGGATGCCGGCCGGGGTCTGTCCGGTGCTGCTTTTGCGCGGGGCTTAGCCGCGGAGCAGGGCAAGCACGTTGTTGGGCAACGCATTGGCCTGGGCCAGAATCGCAACGCCGGCCTGTTGCAGGATCTGCGCCTTGGTCATCGACGCTGTCTCCGCGGCGAAATCCGCGTCCTGGATCCGGCTGCGGGAGGCCGTGAGGTTTTCCGTGGTCGTCTGCAGGTTCGACACGACCGAAGAAAACCGGTTTTGCAGTGCACCCAGTGAAGCGCGCGAGGAGTTGATCGAAGTCAGGGCCGCATCGACCGAGGCCAGCGTCGTGTTGGCACCGTTGACCGTTGCTACCGTGACGTTGGACAGCGCGGTCCCTGACAGGGCGGCCGTGGTGGTGGCCGCGGTGAAACCGGCATCCGTTGGCGCCGTGCCGCTGATGGTGATGTTCTGGCTGGCAGCCAGCGATACCGTGCTGCGGGTTGTCGCCGCTGCGGCGACACCGGTCAGGGTGGCGTTGAATGTGCCGGTGGCCTGGGTGAATGAGTGGGCAATGTTGCGGCCATCGGCTGCGACGAGATCGATGCCGGTGCCATCGTTGACGGCGGTCACACCGGTGGCCGCGCTGATTGCGTTGATGGCTGAGGTCAGGGAAGCGCGGTCTGTCGCGGCACCGGCGCCGATGGTGATCGTTCCAGTGGTGTAGCCGTTGATCGTCAGCGTGCCGGTGCCAGCCGTGCCGCCGTCGGTGGTGCCGCCCGAAACCGTGAGGCTGTTGGCGGTGGCAGTCACCCCGTGGCCGCCAATGGCGTTGATCGCTGCGGCAACCGAACGCGCATCGTTGGTGCCGATGGCGCCGATATCAACGCCGTTGATCACCAGATCGCCTGCGGCGATGGCATTGCCAGTAACCACGCCGCTGGTGACCGAGGCCGAGAAGCTGGCGCCAAGGGAGGCGGTGCGCGCGCTGGAAATCGATGACACCGTGATGGTCTGTCCGGCATCGGCGCCAACCTGGAATGACTGGGACGAGAAGGTGCCATCCAGCAGCTTGACTCCATTGAAGCCGGTTTGTGCTGCAACACGGTCAATTTCAGCCACGAGATCCGCAACTTCCGATTGCAGCGCCGCACGGTCAGTAGTGCTGTTCGTGGCGTTGGCGGACTGCACAGCCAGTTCCCGGATGCGCTGCAGGTTGTTGGTGATCTCGGTAAGGGAGCCTTCCGCGGTCTGGGCCAAGGAGATGCCATCGCTGGCATTCCGGGCGGCCTGGTTAAGACCTCGGATCTGCGCGGTGAATCGCTCCGAGATCGCAAGGCCGGCGGCGTCGTCCTTGGCGCTGTTGATGCGCAGACCGGTGGACAGGCGCTGCAGGGCAACGTTGAGCGAGGACTGCGAGCCGTTCAGGTTGCGCTGCGCATTGAGCGAGGCAATGTTGGTGTTGATGAATTGGGGCATTTGAATCTCCTTCCGTCATGAAGTGGTTGAACGGCTGGTGTGCCGGTGACTACGGTGTGCCAGTCTGCAAAAAACCGCCGTCGCCCAAGCAATTACGACAGGGGTGGGGACGGACTTTAGGCGGCACTGTCGCGCAGGACGGTGATCACCCGGTTTTTTCCGGCAGCCTTGGCCCGGTACAGCGCCTTGTCGGCGCGGCCGATCACGTCAGGCTGCTTCTCGTCGGGAGTGTGTTCGGTGACGCCGGCGCTGAAAGTGATCAGCAGGTGTTCACTGTCGTGCAGGAAAAAATGCTTGGTCAGGCTGCGCTGAAGGCGGATCATGGCCTGCGCCGCCTCGTCCGCGGTCGAGTCGGGCAGCAGGATCAGGAATTCCTCGCCGCCGAAGCGCGCCACCGAGTCATTCGGCCGCATCGTCTGCCGGATCACCCGGGTCAGGTGGACCAGGGCGCCATCGCCCGCCTGGTGACCATAGGTGTCATTGAGCGCCTTGAAGTTGTCGATATCAAGCAGTGCGACCGCCAGCGGCCTTCCGCTGCGGTTGCGGATCGCGATTTCGCGGTCGAAGGCCTCATCAAGGCCGCGACGGTTGAGGGTGCCGGTCAACTGGTCCTCACGCACCTTCTCACCGACCTGCACCAGTTCGGCCTCGAGTTCGAGGATGCGCTTCTCCGACAGCTCGACCATCTGCCGTGCCTCGCTCAGCGAGTCCCGCGACTGCAGGGCATGAATCTGCATCTGCCGTGTCTCGCGCATGATTTCCTCTATCACCCCGCCGATTTCGCCGATGTCGTCGGTGCCCTGCAGCCGTCCGGAAAGCAGGTTGATCTTGTCGTGGTATTCGCCGGTCATTGACGACAGCTCGCCGATGCTCTGGATGAAGGTGCCGGCCATTTCCTTGAGCCGGTCCTTGGCTTCGCACAGGCTGTGCTTCAACACGCCCTGGCGGACGATGGTTTCGCGCAGGCTGCGCTCGATCTGTTCCAGAGATTCAATCGAAAGAGGTGATGAAATGATGTCCTTGATCGCCGCCAGCTGGCCATGCAACCACTGGTCGTCGGTGGTGATCTCCTGGATGTTTTCAATCAGCAGATTCAGTACCCGGAGCAGGCCCTGGCGCAGCCGGTCGTCGCCGTCGTCGTAGAGGCTCAGGCGATACCATAGCTGGCGCAGCGGCGTGGCCAGCGCGGCGATGGCGGCGGCGTTACGCGCGGCGCGTAACTGTGCCGCGAGTTCGCGGATTTCAGCGACCAGTTCGGGCGCACCGGAGACTCGCGACACCACGCCGCGTTCCAGTGCCTGGGCGAAGAGGCCGATGAGCGTGGTCAACGTTTCGGCGTCGCAGCCCCCGCCGCCGGTCTCGGTGGAGGTCGCGACGTCGAGCGCCGGTGGCAGTCGCGACCAGCGCTGGACCAGGCGGCGCAGCATTTCATGGATTTTGGCCGGATCACCCCCGGCCGAGGCCTGGGACAGCACTTTTTCAACCGCGGCGGTTTTCTGCGCACTTGAGCTGCCCTGGTGTGAAACTCCCAGTTGGCGCTGCAGGCTGAGCAGCAGTTCGGGCCAGTCGGGTCCCTGCTGTTCGTTGCAGGTCTGGCCGGATACTTCCTGGTAAACGCGGCGGTAGTTGGCCGGGGTTGGCAGCTCGCGGAGGCTGGCCATTCGGCGCAGGGTTTCGCGCGCGATTTCGTGCGGTGTGGCGGGTCCGGGCGCGGTAATTCGATTCAAGCGGGAGCTGTCCATAGCGTCTTTTTTGCCTGTCAGTGGCGCCCGGATGGACGCCTTGGGAACTGCAGCAATTACGGACGTTTTGCGGCGCGACTTGAGCGCCGCCGGACATTGCATGGCCAGGAGGGCGCCTAACAGCATGAAACGCGTGATGCGCTGACACGATTTGGGCTGCAGTCAGGGAGTGGTCCGCGGCGAATATTGCGAATATTCGCAAGGACCGCGACGCCCCCTCCGGCGCAAAAACGCGCCGGTTCCAAACGGCCCATCAATGCCCAGCGAAATCATCGGCCTACAGCCACTCAATATAGAGAGGTACCGGCCCTGACTTTGTAGCGCGGCTTGCTTGTATTCGCGATATGAGCCGCGCCGCGCTTCGCGTCAGGGCCAATTCCGGCTGTAACGCACAAGCTGCCGTTGTCGCTGTTATTCGACCAGGCCGTTCTTGATCGCGTAGTGGGTGATTTCGGCGTTGCTGCGCAGCCCCAGTTTTTCCAGGATGCGGGCGCGGTAGACGCTGATGGTCTTCACGCTGAGCGAAAGCTGCTCGGCGATTTCGGAGGGGGTTTTGCCCGATGCGATAAGGCACATCGTCTGGAATTCACGGTTGGACAGCGCGTGATGGTCGGGCTGCACCTCCTCGCCGCGGACCAGGTTGTCGGCCAGTTCCTCGGCCACCTGGGGTGTCAGGAACTTGCGACCGCGGGCAACCTCGCGGATCGCGTTGACGAGCTGCATCGGCGCGCTCTGCTTGTTCAGGTAACCCGCGGCCCCCGAACGCAGTGCCCGCACCGCATACTGGTTTTCCGGGTGCATCGACAACATCAGCACCGACAGTTTCGGGCGTTCCTTGCGTATCAGCTTCAGGGTTTCGATGCCGTTGCGGTCAGGCATCGAGATGTCGAGCAGCACCACGTCGCAGGCCTGCTCACGGACGAACTTGAGTGTTTCGGCGCTGTTGCCTGCCTCGCCTATCACCGCCAGATCAGCCGTCTCGGCGATGATCTGGCGCAGGCCCCTGCGCAGGATCGCGTGGTCGTCGGCGATCAACACCCTGATCATGCGGCCTCCGTCGCGCCGGGTGATGGGGTGCTGCCGATTCCGGCCGGCAGCGGCACGCGCAGCGCCAGAGTGGTGCCGCCCCCCCCGTTTTCGCTGATCTGCAGCGTGCCGCCGAGCTGACCGGCACGCTCCGCCATGCCGCGCAGCCCGAAGGAACCGGGCTTGCGCAAATCTGCCGGGGCGATGCCGCGGCCGTCATCACTGATGCGCAGCATGATCAGGTCCGGGCTGGCGTGGATTTCGACATCGACCGCGTTTGCCGCGGCGTGTTTGCTGATGTTGGTCAGCGCCTCGCGAAAAATGCTGAACAGCGCGGCAGCGATATCGGAGTGGATGTCCGGGTCCTCGGGTTTCATCGTGATGCGGCAGGGAATGTTCATGCGGTTTTCGAATTCACGCCCCAGCCATTCGATGGCCGCGCCGAGACCGAGGTCCAGCACTCCGGGACGCAGATCGCGTGCAATGCGCGAGGTGGTCAGTATGGTTTCATCGACCAGGCCGTCAATCTGGCGGATTTTGGTGGTCAGCGCCTCCCGGTTTTCCGGTTCAGAGGCATCGAGGCGGCCCGTCAGCCACATCAGGTCGATCTTGATAGCGGTCAGGTTGCCGCCAAGATCATCGTGGATTTCACGGGCAATACGCGCCCGTTCATGTTCCTTGACCCGTTCAAGGTGTGAAGTCAGTTCCGACAACCGGGTTCGGGATTCGCGAATCTGCTGCTCGGCGAGCTTGATTTCGTGGATGCTGGTGATCACGCCCTCGCCGCGCACCTCGCCACCTTCGACCAGGGTCGGTGAAAAGCGCAGGCTGATCCAGCGCCATCCGCCGTCGGCCAGCCGGATGCGGCCCTCCCAAGACACTCCCGGCGCGGCGGTGCCCGCGCCGGCAATACATTCATGGAAGGCGGGCCGGTCTTCGGCTGCGATCAGCCGCAGCAGGTGCCCGGCGTCACTGATCAGCAGCGCCGGCGGCAGGCCCAGAAGTTCCTCGCTGCCCTCACTCACATAGCTGAAGCCAAGTTTGCCCGCGTGATCGAGCTGAAGCTGGAAAATCACGCCCGGAATGTTGGAAAGGATGGCGGCCAGCCGCACCTCCTGCTCGCGCAGGCGCTGCTCCACCGAGCGCCGGGCATCCCGGCTGGCGGCATCCCGCAACTCGCGGTCGATGGCTGGCAGCAGCCGCGACAGATTGTGTTTCATCACATAGTCGTGGGCGCCTCGGCGCATTGCTGCGACCGCGTCATCCTCGCCGATATGCCCGGAGACGATGATAAAGGGAATGTCGAGTCCCCGCGCTTTCATCAGGTCAAGCGCGGCGATCCCTGAGAATTGCGGCAGCGAGTAATCTGCGATCACGAGGTCCCAGGTGCCGGAATCCAGTGCCGCCTGCATTTCGGCGGCTTCGCCGACCCGGGTGTGGGTGACTTCGTAGCCGCCCCGCCTGAGCATCAGCAGCAGCAGGTCTGCGTCATCCTGAGAATCCTCGACCAGCAGCAGGCGCAGCGCCTGCGATGTTGCCTGTGACATCATTTCAGTCCCGTGGCGGCATGTTCAGATGCAGCCAGTAGCGGCCGATCTGGCGCACGGCATCGATATAGCTTTCGTAAGCCACCGGCTTGATTACGTAACTGTTGCAACCCATCGCGTAACAGCGCGCCACGTCGCGCGGTTCGCTGGAGGAGGTGAATACCACCACGCACAGTTTGCCCAGCCGCGGGTCTTCGCGAATCCGCCGCAGCACCTCAGCGCCATCAACCTTCGGCAGCTTGAGGTCGACGATGACCAGTTCGGGCAGGGGTCCTCCTCCCTGAAGCTGCTCCAGCGCGGCAGCCCCGTCGCGGACCACGCTGATGTCAATCGCATCACCAGCGCTTTTCAGTCCGCGCAGCGTCAGTGATTCGTCGTCCCGGGTGTCCTCAATCAGCAGGACGCGGCATGGATTCAAGGCGGATTCCTCAGTAGCCGTGGTCTGATGTCGAAGGGCAGGGTTGCGGACAGATGGGATGGTGCGGATTGCCGTGGCAATGAGCCAGGACAGGCTTTGATGATAAACCAACTAGCCGGGGTCGGCCACGCGCCGGCCTGCGGGGTATTTCGGGCATTTGTTGATCGGTCCCGGCGCCCTAAAGATCACGGGGTGTTTGCCGTAGATGTCGAGTATCGCGGCCGGCCTGGCCTTCGCGGAGTTGCCGCGTGTCCGGGGTCCGTATTGCCGCGGCTTTTTTGTGAATCGGACTGTTTCCTTATCCGGAAATGGTTCAGGCCAGAGGACGATTTCCATGCTGGAACCGAGGCGGCGCTCGCTGATCGTGTCCGGGAATGTGTATTTCTGCGATTTCTGCAGGACACCGCGCAACCCGGGCGGGGCGCTGCGCGGGATCTGCACACCGAAGGACGTACGCATGACCGCCGAAACCCTGCAGGGCGCCTGCGGCGACCTGATTGCCGGGGCCCCGGTTATGGTGCGGCGAGCGGAGCTCAATGCCGCCGACCTGGTCAGCATCGCCAGCATGATTGATGAATTGGCGTTTCAGGCGCGCATCATCGCGCTTGATGGGAGTGCCGGCGGCCGCGTGGTGAGTCCGGACGAGTTGCAGCGGATGCTGCTGGATGCCGCGGCGGTGACTGCGGAACTGCAATCCTGCATGAGTGACGCGGTCAACGCCATCGAGACACTGCGCGAACGTTTGCGCTGCGAGGCGGCACGCGCCCTGCTGATCGGTGACAGCGTGACGCGGCTGGTCGACGGCGCGGGACTGAACGAAGCGCCCCTCTGATCCACGGCCGTGAACTGACAACCAGTCTTGGGTGTGTGCGGCATCCTCATGCCGGCAAAACAGGAAAAATCAGGCGCGGGTGGCCTGGGTGCGCGGAATGATCAGGCCGCAGCGATTGGTAAGGAAACGGTCCATGTCATCCATCGGCAACGGCCTGCTGATCAGGTAACCCTGCATCAGGTCGCAGCCGTTGGTGGCCAGGAACTCGGCCTGCGCGCTGGTTTCCACGCCTTCGGCGACAGTCAGCAGGCGCAGGCTGTGCCCCATCGCGATGACCGCGTGGGTGATCGCCACGTCGTCGGCATCCGCCGGCACATCCTTTATGAAGGAGCGGTCGATCTTCAGGGTATCGACCGGAAAACGCTTCAGGTAACCCAGTGATGAGTAACCGGTGCCGAAATCATCGATCGCGAGTTTGACTCCAACCGCGCGTAGCTCGTGCAGGATCGCCGCCGCGCGGTCGGGGTTCTCCATGACCATGCTTTCGGTGATTTCCAGCTCCAGGCATTCTGGCGCTAGACCGGTGTCCTCCAGAATGTGACGCACATCGGCAACCAGTTCACTCTGCGCGAACTGCCGCGGAGAGAGGTTCACCGCCACCCGGAAACCGGGCATGCCACATTCCTGCCAGCGTTTTGCCGCGATGCAGGCCCGCATCATCACGATGCGGCCGATCGGCACGATGAGGCCGGTTTCCTCGGCAAGCGGGATGAACTTGTCGGGCTGCATCATGCCCATGCCCGGATGATTCCAGCGCAGCAGTGCTTCGGCGCCGACCAGCCTTCCGTTTCCGACCTCGACCTGAGGCTGGTAATGGATCAGGAATTCATCCAGCTCGATGGCGCGGCGCAGGAAACGTTCGAGCACGACGTACTCGAAGGAGCGTGCGTTCATCTGCGGCGAGTGGAACTGGAAATTGTTCTTGCCCTGGTCCTTGGCGCGGTACATCGCCAGCTCGGCATTGCGCAGCAGCGCGGTGGCGTCGGCGCTGTCGCCGGGGAAGGTGCTGATGCCGATGCTCGCCGAGAGGTGGTATTCCTCGCCGTTCAGTCGGTACGGCTGGTCGACCGCGGCGAGCACGCGTTTGGCGGCGGCGCGCGCCGCATCGGCGTCGTCAATGTCACGGATCAGCGCGGCAAACTCGTCGCCGCCAAAGCGCGAAATGATGTCGGTTTCGCTGAGGCACTGGCGCAGCCGCGCGGTGACCTGGCGCAGTACCTCGTCGCCGGTGTCGTGGCCAAGCGTGTCGTTGATCAGCTTGAAGCGGTCGAGGTCGATCAGCAGCACGGCCAGCGGCTTTTTGCTGCGACCGGCGTCGATCAGGGCCTGTTCCAGCAGCTGGCGGAACAGCAGGCGGTTGGGCAGTCCGGAGAGTTCGTCGAAATGCGCGAGCCGCCACATCTGCTCCTGCGAGTTGAGCCGCTCGCTGATGTCGCGCACCACCACGGTGGCGCGGCGTGCACCGTTGAGCAGCATTCTGCCGGCATGGATTTCAACCGGGATCATGGTGCCGTCGCGGGAGCGGGCATGGGTCTGCAGGCTTGCCGGCGGAGTCTGTTCGACTTCACCCGAGCAGAACAGGGATTCCCAGAACGCCGCGGTGTGCGTGTTTGACTGAAGCAGGTTTTCGATCGGTACGCCATCCAGCTCGGAGGCGTCGCAGCCGAGCATCCGGCACAGCGCGGGATTGGTGAATTCGATGATGCCGCCGATGGTCACCACAACGATGCCGTCAGCCGCGGTGTTGACGATGGAATCGAGCAGGGCTTCCTTGGCCTGCAGGTTGCGGCTGGCAACACGGGCGGAGCGGCGCATCCGCGCCTCCTCCATTTCGCGAACCACCACTGCGCCGAGCCGGCGCAGGTTCTGTTTCATCACGAAATCCTGCGCGCCGTTACGCATCGCAGCGACTGCTGTTTCTTCGCCGATGGCTCCGGAGACGATGATGAAGGGCAGGTCGGCGTCATGGGCGCGTACCATGTAAAGCGCCGACAGGCCGTCAAACTGCGGCATGCTGTGATCGCAGAGCACCACATCCCATGGGCCGTGCCCGAGTGCGTCACTGAGGCCCGAGCGGCTCCATACGCGGGTGTGTTCGATGTCGAGTTTCGCGCTGCGCAGCGAGGCAAGTACAAGCTCGGCATCGGCTTCCGTGTCCTCGACCAGCAGTATGCGGATGCATTGCTGTTCCCCGACCGCGGCGGCGCTCATCGCCAACTCCCTGCAGCGCATGGGCAAAAGCATGCGTCGCCCGGCATGGTGCCTGCGTGTGATGGTGTCTGCGGCCGTTGCATGATCAGAGTTTGCAGTCTGCGTCTCGCAAAAATGACGTTCCGCGGCGGATGCCGCGCAGTGTCCTGTTTACGGTGGCGGGTGCGCCGGGCTTTAGCGGGGAAATTCAGCCGAAACCGGATGATCGCCTGCTTCAGGGCTGACCCTATCACACAAGTAATTGTTTTAGATAAGAATTTTTTAGGTTTTGGGCCGGCAATGCCGCCGGGATTCAGCCTTTGTTGCGGCCGATACGCACCACTTCAGGGATTTTCCGCAGATCGCGTACGATCCGTGCGAGGTGCATGCGGTTTTGCACCTGCACCGTGAACCGCATCACGGTGTAGGTGCCGCCATCGTCGGGATCAACGGCAACATTCTGGATGTTTGATTCGGCGGCTGCGATCTCCGCGGCGACCTTGGCCAGCACGCCGCGCTGGTTGGCGACCACCAGGCGGATGCCGACGTCGAAGAGCTTGGTTGGATTGGCATCCCATTGCACGTCGAGCACCCGCTCCGGATCGCGGTGGCTTTTGGCGGCGACCGGACAGTCATGGGTGTGGATTACCATGCCTTGTCCCTTGTTGATGATGCCGATGATCGGGTCGCCCGGAATCGGGCCGCAGCAGCGTGCGAACTGAACAGCCAGGCCTTCGGAGCCGCGGACCACGACGGCACCCGAAGGCCGCGATTCCGGCTGCAGCGGCTCACCGAGTGCCAGCAGCTGATGGGCGACCACCACCGCCAGCCGCTTGCCAAGTCCGACGTCGGAGAGGATTTCATCGCGCGACCGGGCATTGGAGTCGCGTACCAGCTTGTCCCACTGCGGATCATGGATATCGGCCGGGGTTTTCCTGAAATTAGCCAGTGCCTGCTGCAGCAGGCGGCCGCCAAGCTGCACCGACTCGGAGAAATGCATGGTTTTCAGGAAATGGCGGATATGCGCCCGAGCCTTGGCGGTGGCGACGAAGTTTAGCCACAGCGGGTTGGGTTTGGCGTGTGATGCGGTGATGATCTCGACGCGGTCGCCGTTGCGCAGTTCGGTGCGCAGCGGCATCAATTCCTGGTTGATCTTGACGGCAACGCAGCGGTTGCCGATATCGGTGTGCACGGCATAGGCGAAGTCGACCGCGGTGGCCCCGCGCGGCAGCGACATGATCTTGCCTTTGGGCGTGAATACGTAGACCTCGTCAGGGAAGAGATCGACCTTAAGGTGCTCGAGGAACTCCACCGAGTCGCCGGATTCCGACTGCATCTCGAGCAGGCTCTGCAGCCACTGGTGGGTTTTTTGCTGCAGCTCCGAGAGCGAGGTGTCGGTGCTTTTGTAGAGCCAGTGGGACGCGACCCCTGCCTCGGCGATACGGTGCATGTCGGCGGTGCGGATCTGAATCTCGATCGGGCTGCCGAAGGGGCCGAACAGCGTGGTGTGCAGCGACTGGTAACCGTTGGCCTTGGGGATGGCGATGTAATCCTTGAACTTGCCCGGTATCGGTTTGTAGAGGCCGTGCAACACGCCGAGCGCGACGTAGCAGGCGGGCATATCCTTGACGATGATGCGGAAACCGAACACATCGTGCACCTGCGCGAACGAGAGGTGTTTCTCGCGCATTTTGCGGTACACCGAATGCAGGTGTTTCTCGCGGCCCTGGACCTGGGACTCGACCTTGAATTCGCCGAGTCTGCGTTCGATGCTTTCCAGCACCTTGCCCACAACCTCGCGGCGGTTGCCGCGTGCCGTGCGTACCGCCTTGGCCAGCACCCGGTAGCGGTCGGGGAAAAGATGGTGGAAGGACAGGTCCTCCATCTCCTGGTAAATGCTGTTCAGCCCCAGCCGGTTGGCGATTGGGGCGTAGATTTCCAGGGTTTCGCGGGCGATGCGCTGGCGCTTTTCGGGATGCACGGCATCGAGTGTGCGCATGTTGTGCAGGCGGTCGGCAAGTTTGATCAGCATCACCCGCACGTCGCGCGCCATCGCCAGCAGCATCTTGCGGAAGTTTTCCGCCTGCGCGTGCTCCTGGGTATCGAACTGGATGCGGTCAAGCTTTGACACGCCGTCAACGAGTTCGGCCACCGGCCGGCCGAACTGCTCGGCGATCTGGCTCTTGGTGACCTCGGTGTCCTCGACCACGTCATGCAGCAGCGCGGCGGTCAGTGCCTGCGAGTCAAGATGCCATTGCGCGAGGATGTTCGCCACCGCCAGCGGGTGGGCGATGTACGGCTCGCCGGACTTGCGGAACTGGCCCTGGTGGGCGGATTCGCTGAAGTGGTAGGCGGCCTGGATCTGCGACAGATCTTCAGGCTTGAGATAACCCGACCATTCCTTGAACAGCGCCGGTGCGGGCGCCGTGGTTCCCGCAGGCGGGGGGGCGGCTGGAGAAGCGGGGATGGCAGGCGAGGTCATGGCCGGGGTCTGTAAGCCCGTCGCGACCTGTCGCCGTGCCTACATCGCGGCCGCGGAGCTCAGGTCGGGCTTTTGTTGAGGATTTCAGCGCCGAATTTGGCCGCGGCGAGTTCGCGCAGCGCAATGACCGTCGGTTTGTCGCGGGTGGCGTCGATCATCGGTTGCGCGCCATTGGACAACTGGCGTGCACGATAGGTCGCGGCCAGCGACATCTCGAAGCGGTTGGGGATGATTTTCATGCAATCGTCTACGGTAATGCGTGCCATGGCGATCCTGCTTCAAGTCAATCGGTTGATGAGTGTGGAGTGCCGGGCCAGTTGCTGCGCCGTGCGCAGCCTGCCGGCTCGGACAATGTCCTGCAATTCGGCGGCTGCGACCCGGAATTCACTGTTGATAATAACATAATCAAAATCATGGACATGCGCGATCTCCTCGCGCGCGTTGCCGAGCCGGGTGGCGATCACCCCGGGGCTGTCCTGGCCCCTGGTGTTGAGCCGCTGCAGCAACGCCTCGAAGGACGGCGGCAGGATGAAAACGCTGATCGCCGCCGGCATCAGCCGCCGCACCTGGGCGGCGCCCTGCCAGTCGATCTCGAGCACGATGTCGGTGTCGGCCTCGAGTTGTTCCGTGACCCAGCGTTTCGAGGTGCCGTAGCGGTTGCCGTGGACCTGCGCCGACTCCAGGAAGTCCCCCGCGGCCGCCATCTGCGCGAAAGTATCCGCGCTGACGAAGTGGTAGTGCCGGGTGTCGATTTCGCCGGGCCGCGGCGCGCGCGTGGTGTATGACACCGATTTGCGCACCTGGCTGTCGGCAGTGAGCAACGCGGCGACCAGGCTGGTTTTGCCCGCGCCCGAAGGTGCGCTGACGATGTAGAGGTTGCCGCTCATTTCATTCGACGCAGTTGATTTTGGATGCGGTTCGTTCGATGCATTTCATTCAATATTCTGGATCTGTTCGCGCATCTGCTCGATCAGCAGCTTGAGGTCCATCGCCACCCGCGTGACTTCGATGTCGGCGGATTTGGAGCCCAGGGTATTGGCCTCGCGGTTCAGTTCCTGCATCAGGAAATCCAGGCGTTTGCCGGCGGCACCGCCTTTTTTCAGGATGCGCTCGAGTTCGTCGAGGTGGGTGGCGAGCCGTGACAGCTCCTCGTCGACGTCGATCTTGTTGATGAACAGGGCCACCTCCTGGCGCACCCGTTCATCGTCCGCGGAGACCAGGGCCTCCTTCAGCCGCGTGTTGAGCTTTTGTTCGAAGGCAGCGATCACGCCGGACATCCGCGGCTGCACGACGGCGATGCGACCGCGCATTTCAGTGGCACGTTCGAGGATGATCCCGGCCAGCTTGGCGCCTTCACGCGCGCGCGCGGCGTTGAACTCGGCGACTACGCCCTTCATCAGTTCCAGGGCCGTGGCTTTCAGTGATTCCACCGGCAGTTCCTCGGTGCCGAGCATGCCCGGCCAGCGCAGGATGTCGGCGACACTCAAGGCCCGGGCATCACTGCTGGCTTCACGCACCCTGGTATTCAGTGCCAGCAGCCGGTCGAGCAGGCGGGCATCGATTTCGGCGCTGTCCTGCGCGTTGTTGTTGCGGCGGGCAAAGGCGACACGGCATTCGATCTTGCCGCGGGTAACCGCGGCGGCAATCATTTCGCGCAGGCCCTGCTCGACGGCGCGCAGCTCGTCGGGCATGCGAAAAGTGACGTCGAGGTAGCGGTGGTTGACCGCGCGCAGTTCGACGCTGACCGCGCCCCAGGCGAGTTCGCGCGCTGCGGTGGCGTAGCCGGTCATGCTGTGAACGGTGGCGGCAGTCATCCTGGAAACTTGAAGGATTTGAACATACGGGAAATCAGGCTTCGCGCTTTATAATCAACGGTTTCTTGAACATAGCATACCGAGGCGATCCCGTGCGACCCAGCCAGCGCAAACCCGACGAACTTCGTGCAGTACGTATCACCCGCAATTACACCTGCCACGCCGAAGGCGCGGTGCTGATCGAATTCGGTGCGACCAAGGTGTTGTGCACGGCGAGCGTGCTCGAAAAGCAGCCGCCGCATCTGCGCGGCAGTGATCGTGGCTGGGTCACCGCCGAATACGGCATGCTGCCGCGCTCGACCAACACCCGCAGCGACCGCGAGGCGGCGCGCGGCAAGCAGTCGGGGCGCACCCAGGAAATCCAGCGCCTGATCGGTCGTTCGCTGCGCGCGGTGGTTGATCTCGAAAAACTCGGCCCGCGCACCATTCACCTGGACTGCGATGTGATCCAGGCCGACGGCGGCACACGCACCGCGAGCATCACCGGGGCCTGGGTGGCGCTTAGCGACGCCGTGGCTTTCCTGCTGCGCGAAAAAAAGATCGAAGCCTCGCCGGTGCGCGAGGCCGTGGCTGCGATTTCCGTGGGCATCTATCGCGGCACGCCGGTGCTCGACCTTGATTACGCCGAGGATTCGGACTGTGACACCGACATGAACGTGGTGATGACCGCAGGTGGCGGGCTGATCGAAGTCCAGGGCACTGCGGAAGGTGCGCCGTTCTCGCGCGCCGAGATGCAGTCGCTGCTTGATCTGGCCCACCTGGGCATCACGCAACTGGTCGCCGCGCAGCGTTCGGCGTTGGGGTGACCAAAACCCAAATTCAAATTCAGCCACAGAGATCACAGAAGCCACAGAGAAACCCCGTAAATTTTGAGCAAGACGCAGTTTCTTTCCTTTGCTTTACTCTGTGTTCTCTGTGACCTCTGTGGCTAAAGATTTTGACCTTGAATAAACTTGTCATCGCCTCCAACAATCCCGGCAAGCTGCGCGAGATCGGCGCCATCCTCGCGCCGCTGGGCATAGCCGTGGTGGCGCAGGGCCAGCTCGGCATCGATGAGGCCGAGGAGCCGCATTGCACCTTTGTCGAGAACGCGTTGGCCAAGGCGCGCCATGCCAGCCGCCAGAGTGGGTTGCCGGCGCTGGCCGATGATTCCGGGGTCTGCGTAGATGCGCTGGGCGGCGCGCCGGGCGTACATTCGGCGCGTTATGCCGAGGGCCCGGGTTCCGCGCAACGCGAAGAACAGGACCGCCGCAACAACGACAAATTGCTGCGGGCGCTGGCGGGCGCCGCAGACCGCAGTGCGCACTACGCCTGCGTGATTGTTCTGGTGCGCCATGCCGACGATCCGCAGCCGCTGATTGCCGAAGGCGTATGGGCGGGTGAAATTCTCGAATCGCCGCGCGGCGCGGGCGGCTTTGGCTACGATCCGCTGTTCCTGATTCCGGCGCTGGGCAAGACCGGTGCCGAACTCACGCCCGGAGAAAAAAACGCCCTGAGCCATCGCGGTAAAGCGCTGTCGCAGTTGACGCAGCGCCTGCGCGAACTGCAGAGCGGCTGACCTGCAGTGACTTCCGGTTCATCGCTCATCACTCCGCATTCCCCGCTGCAGTTCAAAGCCCTGCCGCCGCTGTCGCTGTACATCCACGTGCCGTGGTGTGTGCGCAAATGCCCGTATTGCGATTTCAATTCCCATGAGGCCCGCGGTGAGCTGCCGGAGAATCAATATGTAGCCGCATTGCTGGCCGATCTCGAGACAGTGCTGCCCCAGGTTTGGGGGCGTCCGGTGCTGACGGTGTTCATCGGCGGCGGTACGCCAAGCCTGCTGTCGGTGCGCGCACTCGATACGCTGCTCAGCGGCGTGCGTGCACGTTTGCCGCTGGCGGCCGATGCCGAAATCACGCTGGAAGCCAATCCCGGCACGGTGGAGGCTGAAAAATTCGCCGGCTTCCGCGACGCCGGCATCAATCGTGTGTCGCTGGGTATCCAGAGTTTCAATGACACCCACCTCAAGGCGCTGGGCCGCATTCACGACGCCGCCGAAGCTCGCCGTGCCGCGGAACTCGCACTAAAGGTCTTTGACAACATCAACCTCGACCTGATGTACGCACTGCCGCGGCAGACGCCGGCTGAGGCCGCGGCCGACATCGCGGCGGCGGTTGCGCTGGCACCACAACATCTGAGCGCCTATCACCTGACCATCGAGCCGAACACGCTGTTCCACCACCAGCCGCCGGTGGTGCCCGACGATGACACTGCCGCGGAAATGCAGGACGCGGTCGAGGCGCAGCTTGCGGCCGCAGGTTATCAACACTATGAAACCTCGGCCTTTGCCCGGCCCGGGCGGCAGTGCCGGCACAACCTGAATTACTGGGGCTTTGGTGACTATATCGGCATTGGTGCCGGCGCCCATGAAAAAATATCTTTTAAAAACAATATCTTACGTAGATCCCGTCTGCGCCAGCCGAAAGCCTATCTGGCGCAGGCAGGCACTGAAGCGATGTTCGGCGAGCAGCGCGAACTGACGCCTGCCGAACTGCCCGGCGAATTCATGATGAATGCGCTGCGCCTGAACGAAGGCTTCGATCTGGAGCTTTATCGGGCACGCGCCGGTTGCGACATCACGCCGCTGCTGCCGCGGCTTGATGCGGCCGAGGCACGCGGATTGATCACCCGCGACCACCGCCGCGTCACGCCGACGCTACTGGGGCGGCGTTTTCTGAATGACCTGATCGCACTGTTCCTGGATTGAACTCAAGCCGCGCCTGATTGCTGCCGTAAATCCCGTCAGAAGACCCGCCACGCCGGCGCGGTCGCGAGATGCGTGATGACCCGGAAGATTGCGGTGGCCGACCTGCGTGTCGGCATGTATGTGCAGGATCTGAACTGTGGCTGGATGGATCACCCCTTCCTGCGCAAGGAAATCTCGCTGACCCGCGAGGATCAGATCGCTCGCATCCGTGATGCCGGCATCCGCGAGGTCTATATCGATCCGGCACGCGGCCTTGACGGCCCCGGACAGGACGCGGTCGACGCCGAGCAGGAAATCGAGCGCGAGATGATCGCTTTTGCCGAGGCCGAGCAGCCGCTGCCGCGGCAGACTTCATTCCGTGAAGAAGCCGAGACCGCGAAACGCATCCAGGGCGAAGCCAACCGGCTGATCCGCGACCTGATGCAGGATGTGCGCCTGGGCCGGCAGATCGACAGCGAGCGTATCGAGCCGGTGGTGGAAAACATCACCCAGTCGATCCTGCGCAACGGCGGTGCATTGCTGAGCCTGTGCCGCATCAAGAACAAGGACGATTACACCTTTCAGCACTCGGTCAGCGTCTGCGGCCTGCAGACCGCGTTCTGCCGTGCGTTGCTGATGTGTCATAAGGATATCCACGAAGCCGGCATCGGCGGCCTGCTGCACGACATCGGCAAGACCCGCGTGCCGGACGAAATCCTCAACAAGCCCGGCCGGCTCACTGATGAGGAGTTCGCCCAGATCAAATGCCATGTTGTCGAAAGCCGGCGCATCCTCGAGCAGACGCCGGGCATCTCCGCCACTGCGGTGCAGGTCGCCGCCCAGCATCACGAGCGCCATGACGGCAGCGGTTATCCGCTGGGTTTGAAAGGCAGCGAAATCTCGCAGATGGGACAGATGGCGGCGATCGTCGATGTCTATGACGCGATCACTTCCGACCGCTGTTACCACAAGGGCCTCGAGCCGAACGAGGCGATGCGCAAGATCTTCGAGTGGGGCAAGTTCCACTTCAACCCGGTGCTGGTGCATGCCTTCACCCGCTGCATCGGCATTTATCCGACCGGATCGCTGGTGCTGCTGGAAAGCGACCGCCTGGCGGTGGTCATCGGCCAGTGCGAGGGCAACCTGCTGCAGCCGCTGGTGCGGGTGATCCACTGCGCGCGCCGCAACCGGCCGCTGCCGCCGCAGGAACTCGACCTGTCACGTCCGGGTGCCGGCGGCGACCGCATCCTGCGCTACGAAAAACCCGAAACCTGGGGCATCGACATCGCCCGTCTCCTCGTCTGACATCGGCCGCGGGTTGTTGCGTTTCTTCGTTGCGTTTCTGTCATCCGCAGATAGAATAGTCCGCAACCGGCCCGGTTTTCTGAGGCCGGAATATCAACGCCGGCGGCGACCAGCCGCACGGCCCAGCGGTCAGACCGGAGGAGATTCATGCTCATTATCCAACGCAGCATCCAGCGCAGTATTGTCGCGTCGGTGGCGGCTCTCGTGCTTTGCAGCAGCGGTGCCTTTGCCCAGCAGGCCTATCCCGTAAAACCGGTGCGGTTCGTGGTGACCTATCCGGCGGGCGGCAGCTCGGATGCGATGGCGCGCATCATTGGCGGCAAACTCACCGAGTACTGGGGCCAGCAGGTGCTGGTCGAGGCCCGGCCCGGCGCTGCCGGCGCCCTCGGCATGGAATACGCCGCCAAGCAGCCGGCCGACGGCTACACCTTCCTGCTCGGCAACTTCGGTCCGGTCACCGCCAACCCGCTGATGACCAAGGTGCGCTACAACGTCGACAAGGACTTCGTGCCGGTTTCCCAGATAACCCGCGCCGCGAACATTCTTGTCGTGCCGGTGACGCTGCCGGTGAAAAACGTCAAGGCACTGGTGGCGCTGGCCAGGGCGCGTCCCGGCGAACTGACCTACGGCACCAGCGGTGCCGGCAGCATGTCGCACCTTGCCGGCGAAATGTTCAAGCGCCTGGCCAAGGTCGATGTCACCACGGTGCCTTACCAGGGCGGCGTGTTCTCGATTGCCGCGGTGCAGGGCGGACACATCATGATGATGTTCTCCGATGCCCAGCCGGTGATGGCCAACATCAAGGCCGGCAAGCTGCGCGCGCTGGCGGTGACCAGTGATACCCGCACCCCGTTCACGCCGGAACTGCCGACCCTGGCCGAAGAGGGCATCACCGGATTTGCCGCCGCCAACTGGTGGGGCATCCTGTTCCCGACCGGTGTGGCGCGGCCGATCATCGACAAGGTTTCAACCGACCTGGGCCGTGCGCTGGTGACGCAGGATGTCAAGGACCGCCTGGCGATTTATGGCGTCGAAGCGGTACACAGCAACCCGCAGCAGTTCGGTGAATTCCTCAAATCGGAGAACGAGCGCTGGGGCAGGCTGATCCGCGAGGCCGGCATCAGCGCCATCCAGTAAACAGAACCCGCCACCAACAAAAACGGCGGACCGGGCGGTCCGCCGTTTTTGTTGGTGCAGGCCGCAGCCGGCCTTGTTCAGCGCTTGCGGAACAGCACATCCCACACGCCATGGCCCAGGCGCAGTCCGCGCGCCTCGAACTTGGTCTGCGGCCGGTAATCGGGCCGTGCCGCGAAGCCGGCGGTAGTGTTGGCGAGTGCCGGTTCTGCGCCGAGTACGGCGAGCATCTGTTCCGCGTATTCCTGCCAGTCGGTTGCGCAATGTATGTAGCCGCCGCTTTTCAGGCGCGAAGCGGCGAGCGCGACGAAGGGTCGCTGGATCAGCCGCCGCTTCTGCTGGCGTTTTTTCGGCCAGGGATCGGGGAAAAAAATATGCAGGCCGTCGAGGGACTCCGGCGCGATCATCCGCTCCAGCACCTCGACCGCATCATGCTGGATCACCCGCAGGTTGGTGATGCCCGCGGCATCGATCTGCTTGAGCAGGCTGCCCACGCCGGGGGTATGCACTTCGATGCCGATGTAGTCGATGTGCGGATGTGCGGTGGCGATGGCCACCGTGGTTTCACCCATGCCGCAGCCGATTTCGAGCACCCGCGGTGCGCGGCGGCCGAACAGCGCGTCGAGGTCGGGCACAGTTTCGGCCGCGGTTTCGACCGCACTATCGACATAAGGCAGGCCGTACTTCGGCATCAGGTTGTCGTGGGCGCGGCGCTGGGCGTTCGAAACGCGCCCCTGGCGCAGCACATAGCTGCGGATCGGGCGGGCAATATTCATCGCCGCGGAGTTTACCGGGAAAAGCGCGGGGGAATCGCGCAAAAGCGCAGGGGGAATCGCGCAAAAGCGCAGGGGAATCGCGCAAAAGCGCGGGGAAACCGTGAAGAAAGCCGCGTAAACCCCTGCAGCTTCAGCGCGCGGGCATGTCCTGCGGTGCGAGCAACTGGTGATCAAGGCGCAGCGAAACCGCGCTGCCGTTGCCGAACAGCAGTGGCTGCGGCAATAAGGCCTGCTGCAACGGCATCTCGTCGCGCGCCGGTGCGAGCAGCAGGCTGCCCGCGGTCCAGGCCGCGATCATCGCCGCAAGCGCCCAGGCCGGCGCCGGACCGCGCAGCCAGTGGCGGCAGCGTCCGGCCCAGGCCGCGCGCCGCGCGATGCCGGCGGCGCGGCGATCCTGACGGGCTCGAGCCTGCATCACCAGCGCATGATCAAAATCAGCGGCGGTTCTCGCCTGCGCGGCGTTCGCCGCGGTGATGACCGCAGCGGCCGCCGCGCGGGCTGCCGCAGCACCTTGCGTTTCTGCATCCAGCAGCGCGCGTGCCGCGGCGGCGGCCCGCTCGTTGTGTTCAGCGCGCTGGCGTTCCTGTTCCGCGGTTTCGGCTGCTGCCGTGGCGCGGCTGAGTGCCAGTTGCTCGGACCGTTTTGCCGCGGCTGCGGCTGCGGCCCCGGCGCGGGCGCAGGAGTCGAGGGCCGCGGCTTCGTTGCGGATGCTGGCGCAGCGCGCGGCATTGGCGGCGGCCAGCGCCAGGGCCGTATCGCTGCGGCGGCGGTCGGCATCGCAGCGTTCGCGCAGCGCGGCGATGGCTTTTTGCTCCGCGACCGCACGGGCCCTGGCCGCGGCAATGTGCTGCTGCTGCGCGTGCAGGGCCTCACTGTCGCGTGCAAGTTCGTCCTCGGCCAGATTTGCCGCAGCCTCGGCGGCCGCGGCCTTCCCGCTGGCGACGGCTTCCCGCGCGATCACCGCCTGTTCGCGGCGGCGGGCCGCTGTCGACGCGGCGAGTTCCGCGGCGGCCAGCCGCTGCAGAGCGGCGCCTAGATCCTGTTCGGCGTTGTGGCGGGCGCGTGCCGCGGCGATCAGGCGCTGCTGCTGTTTTGCGCGGTGTTCGGCGGCGCTGCGTGCCTGATCATGCGCGGTGACGGCGGTTTCGATGGTGGCGGCGAGCACCTGCTCCGCGGCGGCGCGTTGCGCGGCTTGCCGGCTTGCCGCGTTTTCCATGTCGCGGCGCAGCTGTGAAGCCTGCGCCGCAGCGGCATCAGCCTCGGCGCGTAATCCCGCGGCACGCGCGGCCTCGGCCTCGCGGCTGGCGCGCGACAGGGCCAGTATCGCTGCCTGCTCGTCGGCGCGTGCGCGTTCGGCCGCCTGCCGTGTGGCCTCGGCGTCGGCGAGCGCGTGCTGGTGCGCGAGCTGTTCGGCGCTGCGCTCTGCGGCAATACGTCGCTGCCGGGCTGCGGTGGCGTCCTCCCCGGCCTGCGCGCGGGCCGCGGCCTGGGCGGCGAGGGTTTGCTCGGCTTCATGGCGGGCCGCTGCCGCGCGCTGCAGGCGCCGCTCAGCGGCGATACGCGCGGCGGTGGCTGCGGCGGCTGCCGCATCCGCGGCGGCGCGTTCCTCGCTGGCACGCCGGTATTCGGCGAGTTGCAGTGCATGGGTCTTAGCCGCCTCCGCGGCCTTGCGGTCGGCTTCGGTTTTTTCGCGTAATGCTGCGGCCTCACGCCGGTTGGCCGCGGCATGGCCGGCGGCGGTTTGCGCGGCTTCAGCTTCGGCGGCTGCACGGGCTTCGGCGCTGCTGATCGCGTCCTGCTCATCGCGGATACGCTGTTCGGCCAGTTGTCGTGCGCGTTGTTCGGCTTCGATGCGTGCAAGGGCCTGCTCACGCGCCAGGAGTTCGTCGCGGCTGCGTGCCGCGGCTTCTTCGGCAGCGCGGTTTTCGGTCTCGGTGCGGGCAGCCGCCGCGGTCGCGGCCTCCTGCTCGATCCGAGCACGTTCGCTGCTGGCGGTGGCAAGGCGGTGGTCTTCGATGGCGCGGGCCTGGATTTCTGTTTCGGCGGCGACCGCTGCGCGCTGACGCGCCTCAGCCGCGTGCTGCGCGAGGCGTTCGGCGCCGGCCAGCGCGGCGGCGGCGCGTGCGGCTTCGATGTCGATCGCGGCGCGCGCCTCGGCTTCACCGCGCGCTTCGGCTTCGGCGGCAACACGCGCCTCGGCGGCGCGCATGGCCTGTTCCGTGGCGCGATTGCGCGCGGTGGTGACTTCGGCGGTCAGGCGTTCGAGTTCGGTTTGGGCTGCGGCAAGGCGTGCTGCTTCCTCGTCGGAGGCCTGGCGCTGTTCTGCCGCGTGAGCAGCCGCGGCATCGGCCGCAGCGCGTGAACGTGCGGCCTGCAGCGCGCGGCTTTCGGCCTGCACCCGTAATTCGGATTGCTCGAGCGCGCTTTGCTCGGTTTCGGCGCGCTGTTCGGCGAGTACGCGGTATTCCTGCTCCGCGGCGGTGCGCGCAGCGATGGCTTCGCGTTCGGCGGTTTCGGCGCGGCGCCGGGCTTCGGCTTCGGCGGTTTCGCGGACAAGCAACTGACGACGCGCTTCGAGTGCGGCAGCCTTGCCGCGTTCGGCTTCGGCCTCGCTGGCGGCGGCCGCGGCCAGTTCACGCTCCAGCCGCAGCCGGGTTTCGTGTGCGGCGCGTGCGCGGGCTTCGGCTGCGCTGCGGGCTTCGGCTTCGGCTGTCGCGGCCAGCTCGGCACGCTGGCGGGCTTCTAGTTCGGCGGCGGCGGTGGCTTCGGCATCGCTGCGCGCCCGGGCCTGCGATGCCAGACGGTGTTCCGCGTCGCCGCGGTTTTGCGCCTGCTCGCGGGCATCGGTTTCGGCCGCGGTTCGGGCCTCGGCGGCATTGCGCGCGCGGACTTCAGCTTCAGCGCGGGCACGCGCCTCGGCGGCCGCTGCCTGCTCGGCGGCAAGGCGCGAGCGCGCCTGGCTTTCGGCGCGCGCCTGTTCTGCGACGCGCGCGGCTTCGGCGCTGCGTACACCCTGCAGCAATTCGGCGAGTATGCGCTGGTGGTCTTCAGCGCGGGCTCTCGCCTGGGCTTCGAGTTCGGCCTTGGTTTCGGCGAGCTTGCGCAGCGCCTGTTCGCGTTGCGCGGCTTCGCGGGCGGTCGCCGAGAGTTGTTGTTCGACAGCAACGCGCGCTTCAGCCTCGCGTGCGGCTTCTGCTTCACTGGCGCGGCGTTGTTCGAGCAGGGTGGTCGCGCTGCGTTCGGCTTCGGCGCGGCTGCGTGCTTCGTCCGCGGCGGCGGCATCCGCGGCGGCGCGGTCACGCGCGGCTTCGCGGGCTTCGATCTCGGCCTGCAGACGCGCTTCTGCCTGGGTGCGGCTGCGTTGTTCCCAGTCGATGCGGGCTTCGCTTTCGATACGCGTCTGGTATTCGGCGCGGGTGCGTGCAACGGCCTCCTTGATCGCAAGCAGTTGCGGCGAGTCTGCTTCCGCAATCAGCTCGGTTGCGGACTGAGATGCGGACTGAGATGCAGGCTGCAGCGTGTCGGCGTTGGGCAGTGGGGCATTCATGGCGGCGCAGGTGATGGATAAAGCGCAGGGACTGATCCAGTCGGGAATTGCCGCCAATTCTCGACGGGCGTGGCCGGGGGCCAAACGGCGAAAAGCGGGGCAATGCAGCCGCTATTTGCCTTATCGCCGGAGTCCGCCGGCGATGATTAAAAATAAATCAATAAAAACAATGGTTTATGATTAATCCAACAGCAGGCATTTCAAGGCTTGCCGATCATGCCGCCGGTGGGCGAACTGGGCGAGGCCGAATACAGTTTTTTCGGCATGCGCCCGGCACGGAAGGCGGCCCGGCCCGCCCGCACCGCCAGGTTCATCGCTTCGGCCATCAGCACCGGCTGCTTCGCCGCGGCGACCGCGGTGTTCATCAGCACCGCGTCACAGCCCAGCTCCATCGCGATCGCCGCATCCGATGCGGTGCCGACGCCGGCATCCACCACCACCGGTACTTTCGCGTTGTCGATGATGATCTGCAGGTTCCACGGATTGAGGATGCCCATGCCGGAGCCGATCAGCGAGGCGAGGGGCATCACCGCGATGCAGCCGATCTCCTCCAGCTGTTTCGCGATGATCGGATCATCCGAGGTGTAGACCATCACCTTGAAACCGTCCCTGACCAGGGTTTTTGCCGCGGCCAGGGTCTCGACGACATTGGGATACAGCGTGTGCGGATCGCCGAGCACCTCGAGTTTTACTAGGTCGTGGCCATCGAGCAGTTCGCGTGCGAGGCGCAGGGTGCGCACTGCTTCATCGGCGCTGTAGCAGCCGGCGGTGTTGGGCAGCATGGTGTATTGCGAGGGCGGCAGCGCATCGAGCAGGCTGGGTTCGTTCGGGTTCTGGCCGATGTTGGTGCGGCGGATGGCGACGGTGACGATCTGCGCGCCGCTGGCATCAACCGCGGCGCGGGTTTCGGCGAAATCCCTGTATTTGCCGGTGCCGATCAGCAGTCGTGAGTTGTAGGTCTTGCCGCCAAGGATCAGCGGATCAGGGTTTTCGTTGGGTTTCATTGATCAGGATTGAGAATGGCGGATTGAGGGTTGAGCGGCATTCAGCCGCCGCCGACCGCGCCGACGATTTCGAGGCGGTCGCCGTCGGCGAGCATACAGTCGGCGAAGCGGCTGCGCGGCACGATTTCGCCGTTACGCTCGACCGCGATGCGTTTGCCGGTCAGCGCCAGCTGATCAACCAGCTCGGCGCAGCTCAGCGGGTGTTGAAAATGGCGCGGCGCGCCGTTGATGGTGAGTGCGATCATGGCTGATGATGACAGGGTCTAGAATGTGATTTTACCGGCCTGCGCCGGGATTATCGACGCCGATATCGGTGTTGAAACGACAACCATGCCCGCCGATCTGCCTGCCCGCCATTATCTGACGCCGCTGTTCGAGCCGGCGGCGGTGGCGATTGTCGGGGCCAGCACGCGGGCCGGCTCGATCGGCGCGGTGCTGGTCGGGAACATGCTGGCCGCGGGTTTTCGCGGCAAATTGTATGCGGTCAATCCGCATCACCGCCGCATCAAGGGGGTGTCCTGCTTTCCGCGCATTGCCGATTTGCCGCAGCGTGTCGATCTTGCGGTGATTGCCACGCCGCCGCAGACGGTGCCGCAGCTGATTGCCGATTGCGGCGCCGCCGGTGTGCCGGCGGCGGTGGTGATCACCGCCGGTTTTTCCGAAACCGGCGGGGCGGGCGCGGTGCTGGAGCGCGAGCTGCTTGAGCATGCGCGGCGACACGGCGTGCGTGTCATCGGCCCCAACTGCCTGGGCGTGATGCGTCCGGCGATCGGGCTCAATGCCACGTTTGCCCGCGGTTCGGCGCTGCCCGGCACGCTGGGGCTGATCTCGCAGTCGGGAGCGCTGTGTACGGCGATGCTCGACTGGGCGACGCCGCGCGGCATCGGTTTTTCCAGCGTGATATCGATGGGTGGTTCGCGCGACGTTGATTTCGGCGAAGTCATTGATTACCTGACCAACGATCCGAAGACCGAACACATCCTGCTTTATATCGAGGGCGTGCGCGACGCGCGGCGTTTCCTGTCCAGCCTGCGCGCAGCGGCGCGCCTGAAGCCGGTGATCCTGATGAAGGTCGGCCGCCATCCGGTGGGTTCACGTGCCGCGGTGTCGCACACCGGCGCGATGGTCGGTGCCGATGACGTGTTTGATGCCGCGGTGCGCCGTTCCGGCGCGGTGCGGGTGACCACCATCGGCCAGCTGGTGGCGGCGGCGCTGGCCTTGTCGGCGCATGTGCGGCCGCGTGGTGACCGGCTGGCCATTGTCACCAATGGCGGTGGCCCCGGCGTGATGGCGGCGGATCGTGCCGCCGACCTCGGCATTCCGCTGGCGACACTGTCGGCGCAGACCATCAGCTCGATGCAGGATGCGCTGCCGGCAAACTGGTCGCACGGCAATCCGCTGGACCTGATCGGCGATGCCGATGCCGCGCGTTACCGCGCCGCGGTGTCCGCCTGCCTTGCCGATCCCGCAGTCGATGGCGTGCTGGTGCTGCTGACGCCGCAGGCGATGACCGAGGCGGCAGCAGTGGCAAATGCGGTGGTGGCCGCGGCAAAAAAGCAGAGCAAACCGGTGCTCGCCTGCTGGATGGGCGGTGATTCGGTCAGTGAGGGCAGGCGCCGGCTGGCGAAGGCCGGCATTCCGGTGTTCCAGACGCCGGAGCCGGCGGTGGAAATGTTTGCCCATGTGTCATCGTTCTACCGCAACCAGCGCGCGCTGATGCAGACGCCGGGCCCGCTGGCGCTGCGCGCGCAGCCTGATATCGAGGGCGCGCGAAAAATCATCGAGGCGGTGCTCGCTGAAGGCCGCACGCTGTTCAGCGAGATCGAGGCGAAAGCCTTGCTTGCCGCATTCCGTCTGCCGGTGACACCGACAGTGCTGGCACGCGATGCGGAAGCGGCGGTGACGCAGGCCGCGGTGACGGGTTACCCGGTGGTGCTGAAGATCGATTCGCCGGAGATCACCCACAAGACCGATGCTGGCGGCGTGAAGCTGAACCTGGCCGATGCCGCCGCGGTGCGCGCGGCGTACGCCGAAATCATTGCCGGGGCCGTGGCTTATGCACCCGAGGCGCGCATCAATGGCGTCACCGTGCAGCCGATGGTGAAGCGCCGCAACGGCCGCGAGCTGATGGTCGGCGTGATCCGCGATCCGGTGTTCGGCCCGGCGATTGCCTTTGGCGGCGGTGGCGTGACAGTCGAGGTGCACAAGGACCGCGCGGTGGCGCTGCCGCCGCTTAATGCCTTTCTGGTTGACGAACTGATCCACAGCACGCGGGTGGCAAAAATGCTCGGCACCTTCCGCCGCATGCCGGAAATCAACCGTGCGGCGCTGGAGGAAGTGCTGCTGCGGGTGTCGGAACTGGTGTGCGAGCTGCCGTGGATAGACGAGCTCGACATCAACCCGTTGATCGTCGATGAGCAGGGTGCGGTGATTGTTGATGCACGTGTCGTGGTGCGGCCGTACACCCCGGCGCGCGGCCGTTACGGCCACATGGCGATCCATCCCTATCCGGCGCGACTGGTCAGCCGCTGGTCCACGGCCGACGGCATTGAGGTCACGCTGCGGCCGATCCGCCCCGAGGATGCCGAGATGGAGCAGCAATTTGTCCGCGGCCTGTCCCAGGAAAGCCGGCGTTACCGCTTCATGGACACGCTGCGCGAACTCACACCTTCGATGCTGGTGCGTTTCACCCAGATTGATTACGACCGCGAGATGGCCTTCGTCGCGACCATTCAGCATGAAGGCCGCGAACTCGAGGTCGGTGTCTGCCGCTACATCACCAACCCGGATGCCACCAGTTGTGAATACGCGATCGTGCTCGCCGATGCGTGGCAGGGCCGCGGCCTTGGCAGGCGGATGATGACGCAGTTGATCGCGGTGGCGCGGCGGCGCGGCCTCGAGACCATGATCGGCCATGTGATGAGCAGCAACCGTGCGATGCTCGATCTGTGCCAGCGCCTGGGTTTTGTGATCAGCGACAGCGATGACGATCCGCAGGTGAGGCTGGTGACGCTGGCGCTGCAATCCTGACCACGGTGTGGATGGCGGGCCGGAGCCCCGCAACCGTGGTGCTACACTGCGTCGCAACTTAGTTACGCCTCTTCATTACGAATTTTTATCGCAGCATTGCTGATTCCATCGTGGCCCGCAAAGACCTTTCCGATAAGCGACTGCTGACATTTACCGGCGCAGCTGTGGGCGCCATCGTGCTGTGGTTTCTCGGCCGCGGCCTGCTGTCCGAAGCCTGGCGCGTACCGGGCAGTCCCGAGTTGTACCTGGCCGGCGTCGCCGGGGTGATTTTGTTGCTGGTGCCGGTGGCTTTTGTCATCGCCAAGCGCGGCGGCAGTGGTGCCAATCCGGTGAACTGGTTCAACGCGCATGTGTTGTGTTCGCTGGCGGGCATGGTGCTGATTGCGATCCACTCCGGCGGTTTCCTGCGCCGGCCGCCGGCACTGCTGTTGTTGACGCTCCTGGCACTGGCTGCGCTGGGTGTGTGGGCGCGGGTGCGCGGTTCACGACGCATCGCGGCGACCTTTGCTTCGAAAGCGCCGGCTTTTCATGTGCCCGATGCCGCGACGCGTGAACGCCTGCGTGCGCTGATTTCGGAAAAGCGTGCACTGCTGGCACAGCTCGATCCGCAGGCGAATGAAGCCACCTTCTCTGTGAATCTGCCGCATTTCATCCGCAGCCCGCGTCTTGCGCTGGCCTATCGCCGCCTAGCGCGTGAGGAAACACGGCTGCTCGGCACACGTGGCGCGGTGTCCGCGCAGCAGGCCTGGTGGCGGCCGCTGCACATGGCGCTGGCCTGGTTGTTTGTGCTGGGCGTGATCATCCACGTCATCACCGTGACTTTCTTCGCCGGCTATGTGGCCGACGGCGGACCGATCACCTGGTGGCACATCAAGGCCTGGGGAGGCTGATATGGACGGGATTGAACGCACACCTTCCGAGCGCCTCGCGCTGCTGATCGACCTCGAGCGCTGCACCGGCTGCAAGAGCTGCGAGGCGGCGTGCAAAACCGAGCATCGCCTCGGCCCCGGTGAGTACCGCAACAAGGTGGTGTGGGCGAGTGAGCTGGAGCAGGCGGGACTCGCCTTCCTCACGCTGACCTGCCAGCACTGCGAGCGCCCGGCCTGCCTGCGCGCCTGTCCGGTCAATCCGAAAGCAATCACTAAAGATCCGCTCACCGGCATCGTGCGTGTCGATGAATCGCGCTGCACCGGTTGTGGTGAGTGCGTGATCGCCTGTCCGTACAGCGCGATGGGTTTTGACGCGCAGGGCCATCATGCGGTGAAGTGTGATCTCTGCGTGGATCGCCGGGCCGAGGGCGAGAAGACCACTGCCTGCGCCAGCGTCTGTCCGACGCAGGCGATCCGTTTCGGCAAACGCAGCGAATTACTTGCTGATGCACGCGAGTCGGGCCGTTTGCCGCGCGACCAGGATCATTTTCTGCTCGGGCCGGCGACGATTTATCTGGAGCGCACCAATACGCAGAAAGTCGGCGAGATGGTTGCGGTCACACCCGCCCGCGCGCATCCCGATGATTCACGCCGGCCGTCATTCATGGACGGCCTTGCCGCGCAGACCGCGGTGCAGGCGCAGCAGCCGGGCTTTCCTTATCGCGAGGAGCGCGCGGATGCCGCGGCGGATCGAGTGGTGCCCGGCGGCTGCAATATCTGCTTCAATTGCTGCACGGTTAAATTTCACTTTAAAAACAATGAGTTAGTGAAGATCACCGGAAACGATGACGATCCGCTGTTAAAAGGACGGGTGTGTCCGAAGTCGCAGCTGACGCTGCAGATGTACCACAGCGAACACCGGCTGAAGTTTCCGCAGAAGCGTATCGGCGCGCGCGGTGAGGGCCGTTTCGAGCGTATTTCCTGGGATCAGGCGCTGGACGAGATCGCGGAAAAACTGAAGGCTGTGCGCGAACAATACGGCGCCGAAGCGCTGGCGATGTACATCGGCACCCGCACCGGCATCCTCGATTACCGTTCGACGACCAAGATGTTCGCGCAGCTGTTCGGCACGCCGAACAAGGACGGCACCGATCCCTTCTGCGCCAGCGGAAAGAATGTCGCTTTTGAAATCACCCTGGGCAGCATCGGCAGCGGCAACAGCTATACCGAGAACGACCTCGGCTCGGCGCAGTTGTACGTCTACATCGGTGACAACCAGGCTGAGACCCGTCCCGTTTATTTCGGCATGATCAATGACTGGCGCATCAAAAACGGCGCGAAGATGGTTGCCGTCGATCCGCGCCTGACCGCGACCGCATCCAAGGCCGACCGCTGGCTGCCGATCCGTCCCGGCACCGACATGGCGCTGGCACTCGCCTTGTGCCAGCACATCCTCGCCAACAATCTGCACGACGCGAAGTTCTGCGCTGACTGGATGCTGGGTTTTGCCGAGTGGCGCGAATTCATCCTGAGCAGGCAATACACGCCGGTGTGGGCGGCACCGATCACCGGCCTGGCGGCGAACGACATCCGCCAGCTCGCGGAGGAAATCGCCGCCGCCGACGGTTGCGTGATCTTCGCCAGCCGTGGCATCAACCAGCATACCAACAGCACGCAGACCAACCGCGTACTGATGTTCCTGTCCGCGATCACCGGCAACTGGGGCCGGCGCGGCGGCGCTTTCTTCAACATGAGCGCCGGCACGCCGCTGGCAGCCAAGGTGCCGGAGCACCGCGCGCCGAAAATAAACCGGCAGCGTGTGCGACGCAGTCCTGCCGGCTGGACCGATGCGATGCTGCACGGCAAGCCCTATCCGATCCGCGCGCTGATCAGTTGCAACAATCCGCTGGCGCAGTGGCCGGGCCAGGAAACTGCACGCGCCGCCTTTGCATCGCTGGACCTGATGGTGCACATCGAACTCTTTGCCAACGAGACTTCAGCCTATGCCGATTACCTGCTGCCGGCGGCGAGCGGCATTGAGAAAGGTGAAATCGGCCGCTCCAACGACGACCGCCGCGTGGTGTGGATCGACAAGATGATTGACCCGCCGGGCGAGGCCAAATCGGACACCTGGATCTGGATCGAGCTCGGCAAACGCCTCGGTTTCGGTGACGTGCTGAAAGAGGAATACAAGGATCCGGCGGTGTTCTGGGATGAAGTCTGCATCGACACGCCGGGCATGAAAGGCTGCACGCAGAAGCGCCTGCATTCGGTGCCGCACCGTTGGGTGCGTATTCCGGTCGCGACCGAGGACGCACCGGAAATCGAGACGCTGTACCTCGAAGGCACCACGGTGGCGACCGGCGCGCCGGGACGGCGTTTCCCGACCGCTTCGGGCAAGCTGGAGTTCTGGACCGAAGAACTCGAGGCCAAATTCAATATCCTGGGCCTGTCGGCATTGCCCGAGTTTTATTCCGAACGCGAACAGCTGGTCGATCTGCCCTACATGGAGCTGCTCGAAACCGATGCCGAGGAGGGCGTGATTTCGCCGTTCTGCTCGCCGGCCACCGGGAGCGCGCGCGGGCGCATCGTCGCGCCCGGCCCGGATCATCCCGGCGCGAAACTGCGCGCCCGGGGTTTTGATACCGAACTCGTCACCGGCCGGCCGCCGGCCGCGCATTTCCACAGCTGGACGCATTATTTCTGGCAGTCGCAGGAAATGTGGCCCGACCTGTATTGCCAGATCCATCCGGAGAAGGCGGCAAAGCTCGGCATCAAGGACGGCGAGCGGGTCTGTGTCGAATCGGCGCACGGGAAAATCGAAGCCATGGCCTGGGTGCATGCCGGCATCCGGCCAACCGCGGTGTTCATCCCCATCGGCTGGGGTGAGCGCCAGCCGTACAACCCCTGGCGGCCGGTGAATTTCCTGACCGACAAGACCCAGCGCGATCCGGTGTCTGACCAGACCAACCTCAAGGTGCTGCTGTGCCGGGTGTCGCGCGCCGGCTGAAGCAGTACGTCTGAACATGATCAGGGCCTGCGCCCTGCTCCTGCTGCTGTTCAGCGGCAGTGTCGCGGCGGCGCTGCCCGGCGTCAGTGAATTCCGCGCCGCGCCTGAAGCCTTGAGTGATGCCCAACTTTCCGCACTGTTCGGCACGGCTGCTCGCAACGCCGACGTGGTCGCCATCGGCGAGACAGTGCACGGTTCGGCCGGTCTGCTGCGGGTGCAGACCCGGCTGATCCGGCATCTTGTCGAGCAGCAGGGCCTGCGTCTGATCGTCTGGGAGACCGCGGTGTTGCGTAGCCGCGAACTGGCGCAATGGCTGGCGGGTTGTGCCAGCGGCCGCACGCCAGCAGATGCTTCGCCACCGATTGATGTACTTTATTTTCCGGTCGAGGCCGACGGTCCGTTATGGCGCTGGGCCTGCCGTTACAACGCGGCAAATCCGCGCGATCCGGTCATCTTCCGCGGCATGGATGTCTGGGACCGGCCCTGGGAACATCACCGGCAGATACGCGACAGCGGCGCACGGCTGGGGTTGCCGGAGGCGCAGATTGCGGCCATCGACAAACACTGCACCAGCTCCGCTGCACGTGACTGGGCCGGGGCTGACGCCGCGCTGGCGGTGATGCAGCAACGGGCGCGGCTGCGTGATGATGCCGGCTTGCGTGCCTGCCAGCAGGCATTGGATGTGGCGCTCGAGGCGGCGCGGGTGGCCGGAAAAAAAGCGGAACAGGAAGCACAGCGCGAAGCGGCTTACGAACTGGCCCTGTCGGCCTCCACGCTGCAGGGCTGGCTGGGTTTTCACCATTACGCGGCAGTGGATGATGTGGCGAGCTGGAACGAACGTGACCGCGCGCAGGGCCGCAACCTGATGCTGCTGATGGAACGCCATGCCGCACCACGCGCCATACTCGCAGCGCATATCAGCCATGTTTCACACAACCGTTCGCCGGCCGACTGGTGGCAGTCCGGTGACCTCAAGTCCGGGGTTTATTTTTTTCAGAAACTGTCGGGCCGCCGCGTGTTCAACATCGCGCTGACCGCATACAAGGCGGCAGGCGCGCAGGGCGACTGGCTGGAGCCGCGTGCCGCCGATTCGATGGACAAGGCGCTGCACGATGCCGGGCATCGTCTTGCGTGGTTTTCCGGTGAAGCCGCCTTCCTGTCCAGGCATCCCCGCTGGTGGCTGCAGAACGGCAATGCCGCCGGCATGGAGAACGGCATCAGTATCGTGCCGCGCGACCATTTTGATGCCTATGTATTTATCGATCAGTCTCCGCTTGAGGGACTGTTACCTGCGCGTCCGGTGTGGCAGCCCTGAGTGCGGTGGGCGGCATTAAAAATCATTCGCTGATTCAATAATTTCCGCTGAAAAGGCGGACAATAACGCCCCAATCGTCATCAACGCCGCCTGGAATTCCCATGGAAATCAAAGTCAATTTTCTGGACAAGCTTCGCCTTGAGGCGAAGTTCGATGATTTCACGGTGGTGGCCGATCAACCCATCCGTTACAAGGGCGATGGTTCGGCACCGGGGCCCTTTGATTATTTTCTGGCGTCATCGGCGCAGTGCGCGGCTTACTTTGTGAAGCTGTACTGCAACACGCGCAACATTCCCACCGACAACATCCGCCTGTCGCAGAACAATATTGTCGATCCGGAAAACCGCTACAAGCAGACCTTCAAGATCCAGGTTGAGTTGCCGGCGGATATCTCGGCCGCGGACCGTCAGGGCATTTTGCGTTCCATTGAGCGTTGCACCGTGAAAAAAGTGGTGCAGGCAGGGCCCGAGTTTGTGATTGAAGAGGTTGAAAATCTGGATGCCGATGCCCAGTCCCTGCTGGTGATGGCTCCGGTTTCAGGCGAGGGCACCCGCATCGCCGGCAAGGACCTGCCAGTGGAACAGACCATCGCCAACATGTCAGGAGTGCTGGCGGACCTCGGCATGAAGATTGAAATCGCCTCGTGGCGCAATATCGTCCCCAATGTCTGGTCGCTGCATATCCGCGATGCACATTCGCCGATGTGTTTCAGCAATGGCAAGGGCTCAACCAAGGAAAGTGCGCTGGCGTCGGCGCTGGGTGAGTTCATCGAACGGCTGAGCTGCAATCATTTCTACAACGACCAGTTCTGGGGCGAAGACATCGCCAACGCGGCGTTCGTGCATTATCCCGACGAGCGCTGGTTCAAGCCGGGTGCCCGGGGCAAATTGCCGGCTGAAATACTCGACGAACACTGCCTGCGGATTTACAACCCGGATGGCGAGTTGCGCGGTTCGCATCTCTACGACACCAACTCCGGCAATGTGCAGCGCGGCATCTGCACGCTACCGTTTGTCCGCCAGTCCGACGGCAAGGTGGTGTATTTCCCGTCCAACCTGATCGACAACCTGTTCCTCAGCAATGGCATGAGTGCCGGCAATACCCTGGCCGAGGCGCAGGTGCAGTGCCTGTCCGAAATCCTCGAGCGGGCGGTCAAGCGCGAAATTCTCGAGGGTGAAATCGTGCTGCCTGACGTGCCGCAGGAGGTGCTGGCCAAATACCCCGGCATCGTCGCCGGCATTCAGGGCCTGGAAGCCCAGGGTTTCCCGGTGCTGGTCAAGGATGCGTCGCTGGGCGGGAAGTTTCCGGTGATGTGCGTCACCTTGATGAACCCGCGCACCGGCGGCGTGTTTGCCTCCTTCGGGGCACACCCCGGTTTTGAGGTGGCGCTCGAGCGCAGCCTGACTGAGCTGCTGCAGGGGCGCAGTTTTGAAGGCCTCAACGATCTTCCCCGGCCCACTTTTGAAAGCAACGCGGTGACCGAGCCGAACAACTTTGTCGAGCACTTCATCGATTCCAGCGGTGTTGTGTCCTGGCGGTTTTTCAGCGCCAAAGCCGATTTCGAATTTGTCGAATGGGATTTTTCCGGGCAGGGCAAAAATTCCAATGCCGAAGAGGCTGCGGCCCTGTTCGGCATCCTGAAGGACCTCGGCAAGGAGGTGTACATGGCCGTGTACGAGGATCTGGGCGCCACCGCCTGCCGCATCCTGGTGCCGGGTTATTCCGAGGTCTACCCGGTGGAGGATCTGATCTGGGACAACACCAACAAGGCGCTGCAGTTCCGCGCCGACATCCTGAACCTGCATCGCCTCGATGACGCCGGCCTGGAAGCCCTGCTCGAGCGCCTCGAAGAAAGCGAGCTGGATGATTACACCGACATCATCACCCTGATCGGCATCGAGTTTGACGAGAACACGGTCTGGGGCCAGCTGACGATTCTGGAGCTGAAGCTGCTGATCAACCTCGCCTTGAAGCGGTTTGACGCAGCACATGAACTGGTCGGCGCCTTCCTGCAGTACAACGAAAACACGGTCGAGCGCGGTCTGTTCTACCAGGCCCTGAATGTGGTGCTCGAGGTGCTGCTGGACGACACGATGGAGCTGGATGATTACCTGCCCAATTTCCGCCGGATGTTCGGCAATGAGCGGATGGATGCGGTGATGGGTTCAGTCGATGGCAGCGTGCGTTTTTACGGCCTGACGCCGACGAGCCTGAAGCTGGAGGGGCTCGACCGGCACCAGCGGCTGATCGACAGCTATAAAAAGCTGCACGCGAAACGGGCCAAGGCGGCAGCCGCAAGGTAATCACTGCAGGCAAGCGTTTCAAATTGGCGCCCAGACTCCTGCAACGTTAAAATCGCCGGATACGCGGGTGTAGTTCAATGGTAGAACGGCAGCTTCCCAAGCTGCATACGAGGGTTCGATTCCCTTCACCCGCTCCAT